>Ga0247611_10000017_pt1 | contig 298920 bp, 240 predicted proteins | sample 177DNAGHGhighgp2_FD_192422 | JGI IMG/M metagenome (GOLD analysis project Ga0247611, IMG submission 192422) | Sheep rumen microbial communities from Palmerston North, Manawatu-Wanganui, New Zealand - 1770 DNA GHGhigh gp2 | ecosystem: Host-associated > Mammals > Digestive system > Stomach >... | reverse complement strand
GGTAGCTGATGATGATGAAAGATATGACAACATGACTGCTGCACAGAAGAGTGAGGCTATTTACCAGAACGACAGAGCCATGCGTATCCGTGGATATATGAAAGCTCCTGACTCATATACCGCAAGCGGGTCTGACAAGAAGAACTCAGGCACTCCCATACGTAACGATATGAACTGCTATCGTAAGATTATCTGCAACGAGTATCTCAGGGCAGACAATGACTACTACATCCGTATGCGTCAGGTTTGGGAGGAGGACGGCGTATATCCGTTCAGTTTCATTGAGATTGTTCCCAAGAGTGTATATGAAGGCAACGAGGATCAGCATTGATCCTCGGGGTTGCCTGAAACAACTCTGAACATAAAAACAAATCCCGGCTTACTGCCGGGATTTGTTTTTTTTTTATGATCTGGTTTTATCTCTCTCTCTGCGAAGGATTCGGATATCCGGGACCAAAACCGGGGCCGAACTGTTGTTGACCGGGAGTCCCAAACTGAGGACCGGGACCGAACTGAGGACCAGGACCGAACTGAGGACCAAACTGCTGACCCGGACCGAACTGCTGACCCGGAGCAAACTGCTGACGACGCTGCTGCCAAATGCTGTCCCTGTCCTGGAAACGGCGTCTGTTCTCCTGCATACGACGAATCAACGCGGTATCCGGCTCACCCCATTGACGCCAGTAGTTCTCCCACCATTTCTGCTGCTGCTCATCAGCCTGCTGCATCTCATGCTGGCGGAAGCGCTGGAAATCAAAGATATGGGGCTGCATCATAAACTGCGGGTTCATCTGGTTCCACTGACCCATCATACGAAACTGACGTTCGTTATTCTGACGGTTCTGTTCTGACCACTGTCCCCACACTTTCTGGCCGAGTTCCCACTGAGCCACACCTACCTTCTGGCGGGTGGAATCAGGAAGGGCCTTGCCCAGTTTCTGCATGTAATCATCATTTATAGTCTGCCAGCGTTTCATGTAATCACGAGACTCCGGCTTGAGTTCCCTGTTAAGTTTGGCCAGCTGTTCATTATATTCAATGTAAATCTTGGCAAACTTATCATACTCCTTCTTGGTGAGATTAGCGTTTTCTTTTATGAATCTGAGAGATGCATTAATCATCTGCTCGTCCCTATCCTGAGCCATGATGGGCTGGTATAGCAACAAGCCTGCAAGAATGAGCAATGCAGTCCACAGTTTCTTCATAATCAGTTGCCGTAATAGTTACTCATCATTGAATAGACGCCAAGTTCATCGGCAGTCATATTCTGAAACAGGTCATCAACGCTTGCGCACTGTGAGATGCTGTCATAATCGGGGATATCAAGACCGCCCCCAAACGGATGCAGGAACAGCAGGGCAACTGCTGCAACACTTGCTGCGCTGGCAAACAGGGCGATGATCTTGTGATCCCTGCGCTGCTTGCGCTGCTGCTTACCAATCTGGGATATGACCCTCTCTGTCATATCATCCAGGAAATGCTCGGGCATCTTGTAGGGCATTTCTCTGCTGAGTCCTTCCAGATCAAAATCTTTCATAACTGATGTTCTAATATATAATCCTTTATCTTTTGTACCGCATAATGGTAGTTGGTCTTAAGCGTATTGACGCTGTCTCCAACTATCTGGTGAATCTCCTCATAACTCTTGTCATCATAGTATCTGAGGTTAAACACCATCTTCTGTTTGGCCGGCAACAATGCTATTGCCTCCTGGAGGAGTATCAGGGTCTCATCTGCATCGGGACTGGCTTCCTCTCTGACACTGTCCTTAAGTGAATCGCCCAGGTCATCGACCGAAAGTGTAAAACCGGAACGGTTCTTAAGCAGTTTTAGACTCTCATTTGTTGCTATCTTGTAGAGCCATGATGAAAGCGGGTATTCGTTTGAGTATGTACTCCTGTACTTGTACACGTTAATCATCGTCTCCTGCAAGCAATCCTCGGCATCATCATGGGCAACCACCATTCGGCGGATATGCCAATACAGCTGCTCGCCGTATTTTTTCATGATGAGGCGTACGGCCTCCTCTACGTGATTGTCGTCACATAGCAGACGTGCAATGGATTCGTCGCTTACTGAAAGAGATCCTTGGCTGTTCACTATGTTCTTTTCCTCACGTTTCATCCTTAATATAAATATGCAGTGCGAAAGTTAAATCATTATCTATTTTTAACTTTACTCAATAAGCTTCCTGATGGAAGTAGTCAAAGTCAGCATAACCGCCAGCCTGCTTGGTGCAGAAACTGTACAGACCGGTGCGGTATCCTGTAAAGTAATCCAGGCTGAATGACATCTGCAATGTGGCATCAACATCAGTCCAGTTCTTTCCGTCCAGAGAGTAGCTCATGAATGCCTGGTCGGCACGCTCACCCTCTGCCTGGGGAGTGAACACATAACGTATCTTGAGCCAAACCTTATCCTGACTCAGTTTAATACGCAGAGCCTCGGTATCAGGACTTGGAGCATTCTCAGCCTGAGGACCGCGACGGCGTCCCATATTGCGGTGCGTCATAGCCACAAGACTCTTTGACCCGTCATCGGCAACCTCAACACCAATTGTGCAATAATTGCTCTGGAAAGCAATGATACCTGCCTTGTCGCCTGGTTTCATGCCGCTGGCATCCATAAGGACCTCGCTGTAGCAACGAGGGCCTACGGTACGCTGGGTAAGCGTATTGCGGGCATTCATAACGTTTGTAGCCAGTTGTCCGGTCTTGAGCCGGAGCCATCCCTTGCGCTCGGTAACACTCCATGCGCTGTTATCGGGCTTATGGTTCCACTGCCACACCAGATCCAGTTCATTCTTCCTGTAATTGAATTCATCATTGTCCCAGGTACGGTTTCTGCCGCTTTCAGGCAGGTTTACGGTAAACTGCTTGACGGGCTTGGTATCATCACCAAGTATAGGCCAACCGTCAACCCATTTTACGGGCTGGAGGGTCGGGATACGGCCAACTGCACCATGGTCCTGGAACATCATGGCGTACCAGTCTCCGTTCTGTGTCTCTATGATACCTCCCTGTGCAACGCCGTCCCCGCGGCCGTCGAAAGCACCGCTCAGGATAACCTTGCTCTCATACGGACCAAACAGGTCTTTTGAGCGCCAGGCAGTCTCTGTACGCACGCCGCCGCTGGGCCAGTCAATCTCAAGTATGTAATAGTAGTCACCGATATGATAGATATGGGCTCCTTCGGCACGCAGGTTGAATCCCTGACGCGGGGAGTCTATCAGAACCTTCTCCTGGGCTCCGGCCTTAATGGCTGAACCGTCAGGTTCAAGTTCGATGATACGGATCTCACCGTTACCCCAGACAACATAAAGATGGCCGTCCTCAAACAGCATGCTGGCATCATGGAATGGGCGGTTTATCACTGAACGGTCCCAATAACTCTTGGTGATATCCTTGGTCTTGTAGATGTAAGTCTTACCCTGGTCATTGGCTATGAACAGCGCATAAAAGACACCTTTCTCATAACGGAGTGAAGTAGCCCACTGCCCCTTGCCGTATGCGTTACGGCCACCCCGCAGGTTATATACATCATCGTCCTCTATGTAATCACAAACGTAGCTGATGATCTCCCAGTGAACCAGATCCTTGGAATGCATGATTGGTACTCCGGGGCAGAAATACATGGTCGTGCTGACCATATAATAATCATCGCCTACACGGATCCAGTCATTATCAGGAATGTCTGTATAGGTAAGAGGATTTACACACTCGGTTGTCTTGTCTTTGGCAGAACAACCTGACCATGCCAACAATAGCATGGTCAGTGTTGCTGCAAATATCATTTTTGCTTTCATATCACATATCTGAGGTTAATATTATCAATTGAATGTCAGCCAGTCAACCTGAATCTTTCCGTCTGTTATCATACGGACCTTAAGATTGTGTACACCCTTGGCAGCACCCTTTACAGGAGCGTCTACAGTCACAAGCTGGCGGTCTGCGGGGATATCTACTGTTGCAATGACCTTTTCACCCTGAAGGATCTCAAGCTTACCGGCCGAAGGAGCGACAACCTTGACAGTAACTTTCTTGGGAGCCTTCTTGAACTCAACGGTGTTGTACTTAGCCCATGAACCCTTCTCATAGAATACGGTCTTCCAGCCTGCAAAATAGTTGCTGGGCTCCAGATAAGCGATAGAGTCACCGCTGGCACTGAGTGAAGTGTAACGGTCCAGCTGAATCTGGGTGTTAGACTGGGTTACACCGATACCGCGCAGGGTTGGCTTAACCATCTTGATCTCTCCCTTCTCGTCATCAAAGAATATACTGTCGGCGCAAACCGAGCGGTTCTTGTCAAAGTCTGGTGAGAACTCGTTGTGATGGTAGAACAGATAGGTCTGGCCCTTAAACTCAATAATTGAGTGGTGGTTGGTCCAGCACTTGTTGGCATGCTCCTCAAAGAAGACACCCTTAAACTCATAGGGACCGAAGATATTATCTGCCACGCAGTATGCAAGCACCTCCTCAACGTTACGGGCCCACGGGAAAGTCATGTAATACTTACCGCCATGCTTGTAAAGATACGGACCCTCTACAAGGCCACGGGTGGGAACACCCTCTACGCGATGGCGGTCAGCGGGATCTGTCGATACTGATTTCCAGTCCGGATTGAGCTTGGTGATGGTGATACCGGGCATAACCAGATAGCCGGTGCCGTCATCGTCAACAAATATACAAGGGTCTATACCGCCTACGCCCTCAATAGGAGTAGCCTCGGGGGTATATGGGCCTTCAGGATAATCCGATGTGCATATACCTACACGGTTACCGCCCATACCGCGACGTCCATTGGCGCTGGGTTGCGGTTTGGCACCAGCAGGGAAGAAGAAGTAATACTTGCCGTTAGTGGGGTTCTGTTTGCAGTCAGGAGCCCACATGGAGTAGCCCTTCTCATTCACCCAGGGAGCGCTCCACTGGTCAACAATCATACCGTGGTCTGTCCAATCGGTAAGGTTACTGGATGAGAATACATGATAGTCTGCCATGCAGAACCAATCCTTACGGGCATATTCTGCCGGTGCCTTTATGTCATGTGATGGGAACACATATACACGGTCGCCTACAACCAGAGCCGATGGGTCGGCCGAGAACTGGTCACGGATAATGGGATTCTGTGCCTGTGCGGCAATGCCGGCCAGCATAAAAGCTGCCATTAACGTTAATCTTGCTTTCATCTGTCAGTTATAATGAGGTTAATAAATACATATTTGGTTTTGAACCATAAAGATACCCACTTTTATGCAAACCACATAACGGACACAATAAAAAATAGGGACAAAAAGAGAATCGGCGGCGAGCCGTACGCTCTCCGCCGATTCATTATAGATAAGTTGTTACTTAATTACTTAAGCATAACCTTGTCAACTACTACCTTGCCGCCAACTGTTGACTTGCGGATCAGGATGTCACCGGCCTTCGGTGAGTCAACCTTCATACCACCCAGGTTGAAGAACTCAACGTTCTTAGCCTGTGCGCTTGCAGCGTCAACAATGGTGAACAGAGCACTGAGTTTAGTTGTCTCAGCATCAATCAGCTCTTCATAGTCATCTGCTGAGATGCTCAGGTCAGGACGATAAGCCATCTGGAAGTTATCAGCCTGAGTCCAACCGTCACCAGACCTTACAAGCAGCTTGACACCTACAGGAGTTGAATTATCAACCTTGATGCTGTCAATGTGTATAATCTGAACACCGTCAGTCTTAGCTACATACTCATAAGTTGTATCAGTTGTAATAGTCAGGGTGGTCCACTGGTTGTTCTTCATCTTGTACTCAGTCAACTCAACGCCGATTGAATAGTAACCGACAGGCAGTTCAGTGAGCTCAGTCCAGATCTCGGCCTTACCGTTCCAGTCCATACCGATCATAGCATCGAATACCGGTATACCGTTCTTATACTTCTCATAGCTCTTGTCACCGGTTACCATACCGTTACCGTCTGTGTAAGCCTTAGCGGTCCAACCGGGATAGAGGTCTGTGTACTCCTGGTTCTGAATCATAACCCAGATAGGCATCTTTCCGTGCAGGTCACCACTGTTCCACTGGTGCTGTACATACTGGATCTGAGCGCCATCAGGATCAGGCTCGCGGGCACCGCCATCATTAGCCTTAAGATTGTTGCGGTCAACAACCTTAGCGGTCTGATAGAGGTTATAGTTCTTGATGAACGGAGTCAAGTTCAGACTGTCAAGTATCTTGGCGTTAGGATCATCGGCTGCCTTGTCATAGATAGCCATCTTGATGGCAGACATGAATACTGCAGCAAGATTATCATCATCATCGTCCAGTGTCTCCATCTGAGCCTTAACGATAGCATTTTCGTTAATGTCTGAACCGAGCTTGCTGGCCAGAGCGCTGAGAGCCTTGATTCTGACTGTCTTGGCAGCAGAACCGAAGAGTCTGAACTCATATGCATTGGCAGCACCCAGAAGTTCATCATAATTAGCGTTGATGTCTGCGTCTGTAGCAGCAATCAGGTCATAGTTCTCATAAGTAGCGTAAGCAACCTTCAGGGCAGCATACTCCTCATAAGAAATATTAGCTGAATCACTGATGAGGGTCTTAGCCCTTGTCTGCAGGGTCTTGAACTTACCGTTCAGGGCGATACGGTCATCGAGAGCCTGGATAGCGGCCTTCATCTCATCGTTGAATGTATAGATCTCAGGACCGGTCTTACGGGTAATACCAGCTTTAAATGATTCAGCTTCTGACTGCTTATCCTTCAAAGCTACATAGGTCTCAAGTCCGCTGTAGAGGAACTCGTTGTCTGTCAGCTTGGTGTCAACAGCAGCCTTCTGGCTTACGAATGCATCAACTGTATCCATGCGCAACTTAAGTGCCTCTGTCTGCTTGTCAAGATCGCTCTTGGCCTTAGCCCAGATAGAAGGCTTGGTCTTGTGCTCAGCATCGAATGAACCACCCGGCTCATACTTGGTAGCCATATCAAGGGTAGCCTGATAGATAACACCGTTGTAGAGGCTCAGGTCAGCGGCAGCAAGGGCAAGACGTGCCTTGGCAGCATCAACAGAACCGTTCAGAGCGGTAACAGGAGCGTAAGAAACAGGCAGAGCATCGTAGATGATAAGATCACTTATAACATCACCGTGCCAGTTACCGTTTCCACTTGAAGTTACACGGAACTCAAATATATAAGCGGTATCAGCATCGGCATTGAATTTGAAGCTGAATGCATCGGCATTTGTAACCTTAGTCTCGCCACTCTTGGAAACTTGTGAGCTTGTAAGGTAGTTTGTGCACTTGAATGTACCTAACAGAGTCTTGTTTGCATCTGCAAGGTCATTAGCATTAACGTCAGGTTTCGGATATACATAAAGAGATACATCGTTTGTTCCATCCCAACCAATAGCATTGAAGGAGAGTGTATAAGTACCCTTGGCAAGTCTGATAGGATAATCACCAACACCCCAATATGTAGCGCCTAACTTACCTGAACGCGGAGAGAAGTACATACCACGGGTAAACTGTCCACCTTCAGCAAAATAGTAGAGACGGCTACCGCTAGCCTTAATACCGGTACCTACTGCAAAACCTTTTGAGTCTTTATCAACCTTGGCAACTCCAAGTGGAACAGACTCGTTCTGGTTTCTCTCATCAGCCAGGTTGGTCTGGTAAACGGGTTCAACATTGAATGAACGTGCAATGTCACCGAAGTTGTAAACCTTGGTTACGTTCTCACCCTTACCTGTGATACGGGCACCGGTCTCGGAACCACCGTAAAGCTGGATGAGCTTGATCTCAACGTCGCCGTTCAGAGCAGGAACGTTATTAGGCTTGGTGATTACAAGGATAGTGTCGTTGGCCGGATCGATTGAAGGAATCCATGCAACATTGTTTACAAGAGCAACTACGTTGTCAGTGTTGGTTCCGAGGAACTGCTTGTCAACAGCAAGTCTGCGTGAGAAACCGAACTTGAACTGGTCAACGGGAGCAAGACCGAACTCATTGTCCTCATACTCTACACCTGTAAGGATAGGAGGAAGGTCCTTCATTGAATATACACCTGCAAATGACTCTGCGGGAACCGGAGTACCAATCTCGTTTACGAGGTCAGGAATAATCTTACCGGCCTTGATCCAGTTGGTGTCAAGTGCATTGGGGAATGCGTTGGCAAGGTCCTTACCGGTACCTGTGTACTTAAGCTGCAGTTTGGGGTTGGTCGGGTTCTTGAAAGAGATACGGATCTCGCTATAGTTGTTGAAGCTATAGAATACCTCTCTGCCGTCAACTACCTCGTAGTCGGTGAACATATACAGATAACCGTCTGAATGATACTCGGCTGAACGGATGTAGATCTCACTCCACTCGCCGGTGGTCTTTGACTTACCCCAAACCTCAAAGTTGTAGGTGTCAAAATCAAACGGAACCTCAACGGCGTCAATACCGGTGACCTTCTTGGCCTCAGCAACCAGGTCCTTGATGTTGTTCTTGAAACCGAAGTCGATACGAACCTTCTGGTCATAATACTCAGCACCTGCGATGTTGGTTCTCATCAGAGAAAGGTTATCGAAACGGTACTCGGTGTTATCACCTGAGAAAGATACACGTACGAAGAACTTGTCAGGCTGCTGAATGAACTTAAGGTCATTCTCAGTGGTATTGCCTTCTCTGCCCTTTGCCCATGTCCAGTCACCGTCCCAATAGTAACTTGCTACGAATACGAAAGCGTTAGCGATTGAGTCGTTCAGATAGTGGGTCATGTAAGTAACCTTCTCCCAATCCTTGCTGAAAGAGGTCTTGTTCCACTCGAAAGTGGTTTTGTACTTATAATGATCCGCATCGTCCTGGAGACCCATGCTGAAAGGCTTCTCTGAATGGAAGTAACCTCTCATAAGGTCAGTGTCTACTCTAGGAGCGGATACCTTACCGTTGTTGGCATCCTGAGCCTTGACAAAGTAAGTGATACGATAGGTTGTGTTGGGCTGGATTGTACCGGGGGTAAGACGTACAAACAGGTTACGACGGTAGTTAGGTGAATGATTGTCAGGATTCTGCTGCCAAGCGGCCTTATAACCGTTTGAGTCTGCTACATACTTGAACACCCTGGATCCGCCATCCTGACCGTAAGAGGAGAAGATGTCTCTTCTATTCTGAGATTCATCAGTGATGATGTCATAGGTGTCCTTCTCATAGTTAGTTACATCTGATTTAGAATCGGTCTTAACCACATTACCCCTGTAGATAGGAATAACAGAGTCTGTTCTGGCAACCAACTCGCCGAATTCTTCGGGCTTCTCCCAGATGTTGGCGGACGTACCGCTGGTGTGGTTTGCATAATACCACAGAGTGTCGATGACGTCGATGGAGTCTTTACTCCAGCTATCCCAGTCATCCTCAAATCCCTGCTCAAAAATGACCTTGGGATCTGTCTTGTCATTCAACTGGAACGTTCTCTGTGCAAGAACGGGGACTCCCAGAAGGAGTAACCCAGCAAATAATAAGTCTCTTTTTTTCATAAATGAAATGTTAATTAATAAATAGGTTAAATAACTCTTTTACTCTCTCAAAAAAACAGTTTCTCAATAGGTTAATAAAACAATTAACTATCACCAAAAACCTGGTCCGTACGGAGGCGGTCCCCCCGTACGGAATCAGGTGTCCTTTTATTTCTTGTCAGGAAGTACCAGGAACCACGATGGGTTGAGAGACTTGCCGTCACCCAGCAATGTGGTGTAGAGAGCCTCATCCTTACCTGCATAATAGTCCTCTGTGGCCTGCCACTTGGCTGATCTGCGGGCAGCAACACGCTTGGCAAGGAAGTCATTCTCTGCAAATCCGCCGTATGCCGGAGATGTTGCGTCTGCCGCACGGTGCATAGAGATACGCATCAGGTCACCGAAACGATAACCCTCAAAGCATGTCTCAAGAGCCATCTCATCAATAAGCGCTACCTCGACGGCACGGATTGAATCCTCAAGAGACGGGATACCGCTTAAAGTATCAACCGGAATACGGTAGTTGTCATTATAAGAAGCATCGCCGCAACCGCGGGAGTGGATACCCATGGTATTGCCTCTGTTATCCCATGATGCAACAGTGTACTCCTGGTCTGAGTTGTTGACCCTTATGGTAACATCGCTCCATGTAGTCCTTACTTTAGTGTACTTGGTAGTACTGCCAAACATGTTAGCGCCATAAATGTTGCTTAAATCAACACCGTTGATATTTGCAGCACGGTCCTTCTCTCCCTGACTCAAACTGTCAATGGTCGTCTTGCAAAGGCCGTCCTTAAGTATCGCAAATGCGGTCTGAGGTAGTCCACAGCGATTCAGTGCCTCTGCAAGCCTCAAATATACAACGTCCTTGCGATATAACCAAATTTTTTCTGAATTAAATTTATTTAACGTTTGGACTTCGGTACTGTACTTGTATGCCTCGGGATCTTCCTCATCCATCTCCAGGAATTCAGTCTCAAGAATTGACTGAAGTCTGAGGTCTCCCCTGTAACGCTCCTCCTCATTTGACTTGTCTGATATGAAAGCAGCCCACTCATACGGGTTGTCACCCGGACGCTTGGCGTGATAGCAGTAATCCTGCCTTGCGCTTGTGGAACGTAATGCCTGGGATGCGGTAAGTTCATACCAGTAGTAGTTCTCTGCAGTAGAGTTATAGAGGTCTTCTATCTCACTGATGGTGCCGTTATACTTATCACCCTCCATCGGGATGTAGCAGATGTAACCGTTGTCATTGAACAGACTGTAATAGTTGTCCGAACCCATTACGGTAAAGTCATTGGTTCTCCAATAAGCTCCGTTTGTACCGGTTGTTACAGCACGGTTATCACCGGTCAGGAAGTCTGCATAGTATTGGGCGGCATGAGCATAGTCCTCGGACCAGAGGTAGAGGTCACCGAGTATAAGGCGGATCGGGATGAAGAACTCCTTGGTCTTATGCTTTGATGACTTGGAACCGTCACCAAGGTCAAGCTCTGCAAATTCACCGTAGTTGGGTGAATACTTGTCAATATAAGAGATGTACTCATCCTTGAAATCAAGCAGAAGGGTTTGAGCCAGTTGCTTAATGTTCAGGGTAATACCGCTGGCAGCGTTGTCGGATGTTACAGGCTTGTCAAAATATGGAACCTCACCGTAAACCTGAGCCAACTGCAGATATGCCCACGCCCTGTAGCACAATACCACGATGTACTCTCCCTTCATGACACTGTGCTGCTGATTGCGGGTGAAAGCAGTGTCCACATTGTTAAGGAAGAAATTACAGTTGTTTATTATTGAATAATAGTCAACTGCCTGGTCATATTTGTTGTCGGGGCTGAGAGACTTGAAATCATATGTATACAGGTCTCTGAGGTCCTGTGATGCATGGTCAGAGAGGTCTATCAGGTCACCGCGGATCTCACCCAGGACGAGTGTACGGTCTGCTACGGCCTGAAGTTTCTTGACGATACCCAACACTGAATATACCGTGTCAACGGGAGAATCCAGGGTATTCTGATAGTCATACATCACGGTCTTGGAATCAACACTAAGCATATCCTCGCAAGAGGTCATTCCAGCTGCAAGGGATATGGCAAGAGATACAGTCAATATCGTTTTCAGTTTCATAGTACCTTATATTAAAGGTTAATCTTCAATCCAAATGAGAAATTGGTAGACTGCGGAGCAAGACCGCGGTCGATACCACGCAAAAGCACGTTGTTACCGGATACGAACTCAGGATCCGCTCCCAGATATTTGGTCATGGTGAACAGGTTGTTGGCTGCACCCCAGACTGTAACACCCTGCAGATAAGTGCTCTGAATAGGAATCTTGTAACTCAATGTGACATTCTTGAGACGCATGTATGATCCGTCCTCAACCCAACGGTCTGAGAAACGGGCGTTCTGATGGGAGTCACCGAAATCCAGACGGGGCATATCGGTATCCTGACCCTCAACCATCCAGTGGTTGGTCACGGCAAGAGACTGGTTCATGAAACGTGAACCGCTCTCCAGCAACATACGTTCATAGTTGTAGATGTCACCTCCAATAGTATAGGTGAATGTTGCGCTGAGTGACAGGTTCTTGTATCCCATTTTGGTTGTAAGTCTTCCGTAGAAATCAGGATTAGGATCGCCAATCTGAACTTTGTCAAGGTCATTTATGATCTTGTCACCGTTCTGGTCAACGAATTTTACGTCACCTGCCTCAAAATAGGTCTTTACACCCTTGTCAGACAGCATATAAAGTCCTGCATCCTGGGCAGCCTTGGAAGTTGTGAATATTCCGTCGGTCTGATAACCGTAGAAAACTCCAACCGGGTTGCCCTCCTCTGTCCTGACGGTAGCACCGTACAGTTCTGTCTCATATCCCTGAGTGGGAAGCTGGACAACCTCATTCTTGTAGTGTCCGATACCGGCACCGGCCTCCCACTTGAAATCCTTATTATTGATGAGTTTGGCATTGATGGATGCGTCAAAGCCCTTGTTGGACAGTGAGCCACCGTTGCTCCATGTCTCAGGAAGACCTGTCACATATGACAGTGAACCGATTGAAAGCAGGTTATCCGTATTTGAGTTGAACACATTGAATGAAAGTGCGATCCTGTTGTCAAGCAGAACCATATCCAATCCTGCAGTGAGTTTGCGGGTTGTCTCCCAACTCAAGGCACCGTTACCTATATTGGCCATGGCGACACCGGACTTGCCGAGTATTCTTACAGGCGAGAAATAGGTCTTGGAAGCCGAAGCGTCATAACCGTCGTTACCGGCAATGTCAAAGCCTGCGCTCAATTTGAGATGATTGATGAAATCAACCTGGAACCATGGCTCGGATGAAGCGACCCATGCTGCTGAAACAGACGGGAATATACCCCATGGAACACCGAACATGTTCAGTCCGCTCTCAACATCTGTTCCGAATCTGGAAGATGCCGTGAGACCGAGACTTGCGGTAAGGTAATACTTCTCCATGAAGTTATAATTGGCCTGACCCCACCATGTAAGAGAGATATCCTTGGCATCCTTACCGTCGGTGTCCCTGTACTTAAGGTTGGTGTTCATGTTAGGCTGCTTGTCGTTACCGGAGTTGTAACCGAGCATTGAAGTCTGGTACATGGAGTTGTTGATGTAACGGAATCCACCCTGAAGATTGACGCTATGGGCATTGAAACGCCTGTTGTAATCAAGGTAGATGTTACCCATGAATCCGTCCTGCTTGGCTGACATTGCGGCAGCCTTGTTGTCAACCATACCCAATCCTTCAATACGGAATCTTGGAGTACCGTCCAGAGGAATATAATAGTTCTCATCAGAGTTGGCCAGTGTGTAGGTGAACTGGGCAAACAGGTTAAGTCTGTTGTTACGCTTGATTTCAAACTTTGGTGTTACGGCAAGTGTGATCAGACGGCTACCGAAATAGTTCTTGTTGATACCGTCACCGTTCTTGAGGATAGCCAAGGGGTTAGCCAGCGAAACATCGTTGCCCAGAGCCTCTGAAAGGTACTCATCCTCGGTAGCAAGGTAGTTGGTCAGACCGCCGCCGTACTTGTGTGCATACGGTGAAAGGAACGGAGACTTGACAAGTGCCAGGAAACCGGGCGAGTTGATCATCGTATTGTCAATGTCATCGGGAGCGCCGTCATCACGGAGGTCACGGATAACATCACTGTAGGATGCGTCAAAGCGCATTGAAAGACGGTCTCCCAGAGAGATATCGGAGTTAAGACGCAGGTTGAAACGTGAGAAATCACTCTCGTCAAGGATAGCGTCACCGGTCACATAACCTACAGAGAGGCTGTAGTTGGCTACATCATCACCACCCATTACGCTTATGTTGTAATTCTGAACGAAAGCGTCGCGGTAAGCGATCTTGCTCCAATCGGTATTGTTGTCATGATACCAATAGTAATAGGTGTACTTGTTATCTGTGTTCAGGAACTTGAACGTGGTGTTCTTGGTTCCGGTCGAACCCAGCAACTCGGATGCATATGAACGGTACTGGGGCTCATCCATCACAAGCGGCAGATTAGGCATCAGCTGATAGTTTCCGGAAATGTTCACATCAATTCTGGTAGCCATGGTCTTGATACGTTTTGTATTGATGACTATGACACCGTTTGAACCCTTTGAACCGTAAACGCCGTATCCGTTCTTGAGTACCTGTACAGACTCAATGTCATCAACCGGGATGTTGGCCAGCAGGTTATTGTAGAAACCGTCATGCATAGCTACGTTATCATAACCCATATCCATGATTATACCATCCAGTACAATCAGCGGCTGGGTATTGATGTTCAGAGAGTTGATACCGTCTATCTGCATCAGCGCACCGATACCGAGTTGTCCCGAACGCATCACTGACAGGATGTTTCCCTGGAGTGACTGCTGCATCTTGCTGTCGATTGAAACATCCGAATTAAGGGATGCCACATTTGCCTCGAAAGAAGATGTTGACTCTGTGCTGGTACCGTAGATCTCCGAAAAAGTCTCATCGTACATCTTTACCTCTATTCCCTCCGTACGACCTCTGAGAGGATAAACAATTGTATTGCAACCATCCAGAGAGAAAGTAAGTGAAGTGACGAAATCAGGAATCTTGATAGAGAATGATCCGTCCTCCTTACTCATGGCAGAGTAACGGGAGATGTTGTATGCCTGAACCTTGACACCGGGCATAGGTGTCTGAAGGGCAGCATCGGTCACAAAACCCGTAACCACAATAGAATTCTCAGTATTGTTCTGGGCTGAGACTGAAACTGACACCAGAAGCATCAGGCAAGACAGCCCAAAAGACAAAAACCTTTTATTGCCAAATATTTTCATATCTATCTATCTTTTATCATTCTACAACAGGTGTCAGGATTATACCGTCCAGCCAGAGCTCACCGGAATATTTTGAACTGTTCAACTCATTAACTCGGCTTGAAATGGTAACAGCCAGACGCGGCGAGTTCATATCGTAGTTGCAGTACGGGAAATTAACAATGCCAAGGTCAAAGGTATCCAACCTGTCAATGTGGTTTTCCAGAAGCAGTTCATTCTCAATCCAACTTATATTTCCACGCTTATCCTTAATCTGTTTTCTCTCGATTGAGTCAACCAGGACTGAGTCAAGCACGGTAGGAGTATTGAATGTGATCTTGGGGTGAATGGTGTTAGGCATCTTGTCAACATTGTTTGGAGCCACAACCATCTTGACTGAATACTTTCCGCTCAGATGGCCGCCGATCCAGATCTTGGCAGTCCAGGCGGCCATACCCGGCATGGCTATTCTCATAACCTGTACGGGCTTTTCGAGAGTGTCTTCACCGACAATCTGGACAGAATTCTGCCTTAATGAGAAACCTGAAAGGTTGGTGTATGATTCAGCCTCAAGCTTAATTGTACGTACATATGTCAGGGAGTCGGCAAAAGGCCACTCATTTACGATATAGACAGTACCGTTACTGCAACGGACAGAATCAATGCTCTTTCCGAACAGACCGGTCTGCTTGTCATAGGGGTTCTTGAAAACATGGTACGGCTTGCCGTCACGCTTGTTCTCCGAAGCTCTGTACAATGTTGAGAATACCGAATCGGGAAGATTGCGCTGAACCTTGGGATTCATGTTGTAGAACATGTCACTCATCATGGTGGTCAGAGTGTAGAAATCCTGAAGGGAATCATTATTGAGATATTTCTCGGCATACCTGAATGAAGGTCTGATCCTGTTATATACCTGATTCCACAATTCCGGGGTAGGCATCACGACTGAATAGGTGCTATCCTCAGAGTGGATATAGGCATAGCGGCGCATAAGCATATTGGATTCTATCATCACAGAATCCAGATAGACTGTTTCACCCAGGTCATTCTTACCCTGAGATACACTGCGCGAAGGATCCAGCTCCTCTCTTGTGAAACTGCTGAACCAGTTGCCGAACAGTTCCTTATAAACAGGATCTGTAGTCAGGTACTCATAGAGGTTGGGCAGATAGTCCATGTAACCGTCAATGCAGTGAAGCACACCGTTGGTGCAGCGGATATTCATATCATCTGAGTGATATGCCTTGCCGGCAATGGCTTCGGGTTTGGAATTATATGTCTTGCCGTTCATCATATAAATCTTCTCATCAGTGCCGGCACCTACCGAATGCTTGAAACGGGCGATGTGGTTCATGATGAACTTCTCACCAACAGCCTGGTTTTCGGCATTACTCTTGTTCCTGGCTGTATATCTCTGCCACAATGAATCAGGCAGGGAAGCGTTTGACGGAGCCCATACTGTCAGGAACTGGTCCTCATCCAACAGGTCCATATATGTCATGTTCAGGGGCTTGCCCTTCTTATCACACATACGGGTTGTTGACAATACCTGACAGAACTTGTCAAAGCCTTCTATATCACTAAGTGTCTCGGACAGTTTTGCGACCGGATACTTGCTGTCCGTCTCCTTGAAGCTGTAATGCTCATTCCATGTGTCCTTACATGAATTTAAGGCCACAAGAGCGCAAGCCAGCAGAACGGAATTTCCTATAGATAAATATTTTTTCATATCGCTATCTTTTAGTGTTTATCAATGAGCCTGCTCAATCTTTTCATCATCACTGTAAGCAGGATTCTGCTTGAGAACACCCTGGCTGTTGCGGACCTCATCCTTAGCCAAGGGGAAATACATTGCATACGGGTTCTTGAGCTTGATCCTAACTGCGCTCAAGGTAGAAGCCTGATATTTCTTCTCCACAAAATTCAGGAGGCGGTTCTGGTTACCGTCACGACGGGCTATACGAACCAGGTCATACCAGCGCTTTCCTTCAAACAGGAATTCGCGACGACGCTCTTTAAAGAGGGTAGTCTCAAGATCCTGTGCAGATGTCTGTGCTGTATAGTTTATCAACTGCTTAAGAGTCCTGGGATTCTCAAGTTTGTCATTGTCAGCAACTATTGAACGCTTGTTGACAGCATCAATAAGGTCAAAGGCCTTGTCCTTGTACTCCTTAAGTATGGCAACCTGGGCAAGACTGTCCTGACCTTCGGGAGAAATCTTCATTGCCTTCAGTATGTAGGCCTCTGCCTCAAAGAGCAATACCTCTGTATAGCGGTAAACGATCCAGTTGGGCTGAGATGAGTTCTGGCCGCGGAGCGAACCCCAGTTTGTACTTGAAGACTTGACGGCATTACCGTCAATTATCAGGTCAATGCTGCTGTAAGCGTACTTTGCGATAGCATAAGACGGCTCACGTACCCTGATGTTCTGATAGTACCTGGTGTCCTGCTGCTGCTCAAATACCTTGTTGGGAGTACTTGAAGAGAAGTCCTTGCCTATATCCTCAAAAGCCTTGAGCTGACCTACACTTCTGTTCCGGTCAAGCTGGTCGCTCAGATAATAGGTACCAACCAGAGAATTCTTGACATCATTGCTGTACGGCAGTTCAAACAGTGACTCAAAAGAGTTTCCTGTTCCGAATATCTCATTGTATGAGTTACCGGGATAGTCATCGGGAGCGTCCTGAATAAGGGGATAACCGTTGAACAGAGCTACTGTGCAATCCTTACCCTCTTTCTCCTTAAGCTTCTGATACTGGGCCATCTTGAGTTTGTGAACCTCCTCACAAACGGCAATGCACTTGTCCAGGTCATCGTCAGTGCCGCGCCACAGATACATATCTGCCAGCATAGCATAGATGGTTGCTCTGGTTATACGGCCTGTGTTGGCGTCGTCTGTGGGATACAGTTTGGGTGCATCAAGGACTACGCGCTCCAGATCACCGATAAGTGAATCCAGAATTACCTCAAATGAGCTCTGCGGAACAAAGAACTTGCGGTATCCGCCTTCATCATCGATAGAAGGCTCTGTCACATAAGGTACGTCATGGAATGTCCTGATGAGATACCAATAGCAGAGACAACGCAGTGTTATGGCTTCGGCCTCCTGGGCTACCAGGTCATCATATACAAAGTTGGGGTCCTTATCGGCAACTATCGGTGCAAAATGAAGGACCGTGTTGGCTCTGTTGATGACATCGTAGAATTTGTTGTACTTGCAGTAACTGTTTGTAATAAGGATGTTCTCACGGCAGATCTGCTGAATATCCTCACCGGTATTGGTTCCCTCAACAATGTTATCGGAACGCATCTCGCCCCAGACTGACATACGGAGCAGACAGTCTGATGATTCAAGAGCGCTGTAGGCACCCAGAAGCACACTCTCCACGTCTGACTTGTTAGTCCAGAAGTTCTCCAGAACGATATCGTTCAGGGGATCCAGTGTAAGGAAATCATTGCACGAAGTGAATGAAGTTCCCAACAGGGCTACTATTATTAAAGATTTAATATTTTTCATATCATCCTTGGTCTTTAGAATTAGAAATTCACGTTAACACCGAATGTGACTCTGCGTGAACGCGGGGTACGGCTGTCGTCCTGTGCCACCTGTCCACGACCGGAACCGACCTCAGGATCCAGACCTGTATACTTAGTCCAGGTTGCAAGGTTGTTCAGGTTAAAGTTGAAACTGACGCCACTAAGATGAATCTTCTTGGTGATCTTGGGGTCAAGAGAGTAGTTGAGTGATGTGGATGTCCAACGCAGGAAAGATCCGTCCTCAACATAGCGGTCAGAACCCAGGTCATTGTAACCCCAGTCGTAAAGAGTACGGGGGACCTCGGTTACGTCACCCTCAACACGCCAGCGCCAGTTGATGGCAGCCATCACGTTGCGGAGTTGACGGGGAGCCTCGGCATTCAGACGGGACATGTTCACGATCCTGTTACCCCAACGGAAGTTGAAGTTATTGTTCCATGAGAGACGGCCCCATGACATACGGAGACTGAAACCACCGTTGATCTTGGGGAGTGAACTACCCAGATATACTATATCAAGCTCGTTGATGTTACCGTCATGGTTGATATCCTCATAGATGACATCACCGCCGACGAACTCATAAGGTGTGGTAAGTGTACCGTAACCGAACATCATAGGCTTGGTCCTGCCCTTGGAGTTGAGAATCACGTTACCGTCGGCATCCTTGACAACAGGAGCATTCGGACCGCTGACACCGGGAACCTCAACCTCGCTGTAATCACTGTACTGATAGATACCTTTCCACTTGAATCCGTAGATTGAACCGTAAGAGTTCTTAAGGGCAACGTAAGACAGATACTTGGTATGAGGACTGCTCATGTTAAAGTCCTGCTGCCAGCTCTTAAGGATAACCTCGTTCATCTCAAGAACCTGGTTGGTATTGTCGCTGAAGTTGATGTTACCGCCCATGCTGAAGTCCTTACCCAACAGCTTTGTCGAGTAGAGACGGCCGGCAGAAACGCTCAGATCCCAACCCTCGTTCATCATCTTACCGTCATTGACAGCACTGAGTGATGTGAAACCTGATGATGAAGGTATCGGATAACCGCTGTTAATCAGCTTGTCATTGGTTCTGTGATAGAAGTTGAGGTTAGCATTCAGTTTATCGTTGAACATACCCAGGTTCAGACCGAAGTTCCACTGTGTTGACTCCTCCCACTGGAAATCACTGAGTCGGATGTTGGAAGGATAGATAGTGGTTATGCCCATATATGAGCTGCCTGAAGAGTAACGGCTGCGGAACATGTCGTCACCGCCCGGAGCATTACCCGTGAAACCCCAACTCATGTTGAAACCGACCATGGTGATAAGACCGCTTTCACGGATGTTGTCAAACCATTTTTCATCGGAGATGTTCCAACGTGCTGAAGCTGCCGGGAATGTACCCCACTTCTTGGCGTTACCTGTACGGGTTGTACCATCGGAACGGGTTGTGAATGTGATTGAATACTTACTCTTGTATGAGTAGTGAATCTGAGATGTAATACCTACGCTGCGGTTACGGCTTGCACCGGTACTCATATCACGGATCTCGGCAGGCAGACCGGGAGACTTGAACGGGCCTGAAGGAAGACCCTCAACTCCTGTTCCCATGCTCTTGCCGTTACTGGTGTTGATGGTAAGACGGGCCATAGCCATGATGCTGTGGTTGCGGTTCTTAAGATGAGGACGCAATGTCAGACCATGCTGGGTATTGATTTGTGAATTCTTGCTTGAGTTGGTTGAAGATGTGTTTGCGGCATCTGTCCAACCTCTGCGTGAAAGTACCTGAGGAGTATAGTTCTCACTGCTGTTGTTTGATACGCCAAAGTTGATCTGGCCGTCATAAGTGAGCTGGGTCTTATTGTCCTCAAGTCCCAAAAGGTTATACCTGATACTGAAATCGGGGTTGACATTAAGACCTATGTTGTAACTTTCCTTATACTCGGCCTCCAGCAGCGGGTTGCTCTGCTCGGGAAGCCTTGAAGATGTGGTTTGCGGCATAAGGTAGTACTCTCCTGTTGATTCACCGGTATTGGGATCCTCATAATAGATAGAGAGGTTAGGAATCATCTGCTGTGCCTGGTTGACAGCTGTGCTACCACTGCGGCGGTTGTTTGAGTATGACAGTGAGAAGTTGGTCGATACCCTGATACGCTCTGAAACGAAGTAGTCAAAGTTGACACGTGTCGTGAAACGGTTCATCTTCTGACCGGGCACTGTACCTGTCTCGTCGTCAAAACCTGCAGATATACGGAACTGGGCCTTATCACCACCACCTGATACTGAAAGGTTGTGTGACTGTGAGATACCGACCCTGCTTACAGCGTCTACCCAGTCTGTATTGTTGTTCCACATCTCGGCATCGCGGAATGCGTCTACACCGACATAGTTTATCTCGGGGATATTCGTTGCACTACCTACCTCATCATTCAGATGCGGATTAAATAGAGCCTCCTTGACAAACATCGTGTACTGGTCACCGGTCAGATATTTGTAACCGCGGGGCTGGTAGTTGGCGTTCAGACGGTATGAATAGTTCAGACGGGTCTGACCGCGCTGACCGCGCTTGGTCTTGATCTCCATGACACCGTTTGCACCACGCATACCCCAGATAGCCGTTGCTGCAGCATCCTTAAGGAATGATATTGACTGGATATCCGACGGGTTGATGCTCAACAATTCAGCCAGACGGTCCTGCTCATTCTGTGCTTCAAGACCGGCAGCAAGATAGTCGTTCAGACCGCTTGCAAACTGGTTCTGGGTGTTGGCGTCGATTGACAGGATGTTACCGTCGATAACAATCAGCGGGTTACCGTCACCTGTAAGGGTTGACTGACCACGCAGACGCATTGTTGAACGGGCACCCAGGTCACCTGAGTCAAACACGATATCCAGACCGGCCACCTGACCCTGGAGAGCCTCATCGACTGTGGTTATACCAAGTGACTCGAAATCCTCCATGTTAATGGTCTGTACAACGCTTGATGCCTCACGCAGAGGAATTGGAAGACCTGTAGTCTCCTGAACGCGTTCTGCTGTGATATCAACCTGCGGAATCTCAGCAGCTTCTTTCATGTTGATCTCATAATAGGTCTTGGTGAAAGGGATATCAACCGTTTCATAACCTACATATGAAATCACAAGCCTGTTGGCGGGATTGCCCAGACGGAATGAGAAGTTACCTTCCATATCTGTAATGGCAAAACTGATGATACGGTCTGCAGCATCCTTTTCAGTCACGTTCACCATCATCATAGGTCCTTCAGCGTCCTGAACGACACCGCTGATGATATCGCCTGTCTTCTGTGCCTGTAGCAAACCGGGCAGAGTGGCCATAATCATGGCCAGAGCCCCTCTTAATAATCTGTTTGTATATTTCATTATTCTATATGTTTGCTGATTAGAAAATCACTTCTCCGTTACACAACGGCTGGTCAATTAGATGAACAACCGCAAACGAAGAAGTCTCTATCGAGAAGTCCTCAAACGTATCCGCATTAAGCGCACCGTTGGAAGAGATCGGCTTGATCTCATATTCACGGCACATTATATTATAATAAGGCTTATTCGTGACACTCTTAATCTTCTGGACTTTGCGGTTGTGGTCAGCCTTGTCGTATATGTCCAGGTCTGCTCCACCCTTAACCCTCAGTTTTACGAACTGCTGGTTGGTATTCATGAATGCGGTCTCATACTCTGCCTTTTCAGCGATCTTACCGTCATCACCTACACCGGGATTGAACTCAGCGCCTACATAAACGGAGTTATCCTGGATATGATATTTAACGAAATTCCTGAGTTGCTCAAGTTTCTTGGCAGTGAAATAGCGTGCACCGCGACGGGCGTTGTAAGTGGCGTCTGTCTCACCGGACTTCTGCGGAGCGGCTGCAATAGCGGCGCCTGCGGAGTCTGCAACACCGAACAGCTGTACGGAGAGTGCAATCAGAGAGTCTCTGAAGGCTAACGTCGTTACACTGTCCTTAACATTGGCCTCACCGTCATAGTCGGCCAGAATATGCTGCTTGATTGTATCATACAGGACAACCAGTTTGTTAAGGTCATCGGGCAGCATGATGGTCTTGTTGGCTATGAGCGCATCAACACCCTCGTTCTTGGGAACATATACGGTATAGTGATATGTATTGAACGTGGATACGTTCCTGAATGAACCGATCTCATTGGTGTTAGACTTGTCGGTGAATAAGCCCGAAGCCCACATCAGGTTAAAGAATGATTTGAATTCAGGATAGTTTACGCTGTCTGAGAGAATGTCATAAACTGATTTCCTGGAAGGCATCAGAGGACGGTCTATAATATAGGTGTGACCGTTACCGTTTGATGCGGATGTCGGAGAAAGGTCAACATAATCCACGATCTTGACCGGACGCTGTATGGCATCGGGTTCACCCTCATTCTCTATCTGCCATCCGCCCTGGACGTCCATGTCATGCCAGTCGGCAGCGTTCTTGAACTTGATCACGCCACGACCCTTGGTCCTGAAATATGAGTACTCTCCATCCAGAACAGATGATTTCTGTACATCACCTATCACAATATGATAATCCATCAGGTCCATGATACGGTTGCGTATGAACTTGGTGGCATTGTTTTCATTACCCTGGCTATCCTTGCCCGGTACAAGCTGGATGGTAGTAGGTGTGAATTCACCTGTTGTCTTGTCAAAGATGTAGACGTCGCAGATGACCTTTTCAGCCTCCTGGAGGTTATCCGGATCCAACCTGCCGTAACTGAATGCCAAAGCCCTGTATTTGCCGTCACCTGTCTCCTTCTCAAGATAGTAAGAGGCGGGGTCAATCCAAACCAGTTTATCCTTGAATTCCGGAAGTTCATTACCTACGGTGTCAATCAGAGGAACAAAGAAACTGTAAGTGGCCACGGTTGAGTTCAGATAGGCCTTGTAAGCCAGCTGCTCATCTTCACGGATAGCCCAGTCAATTATCTTAAGTTTCTCATTTACTATTACAGGATATGATACTGACTTGTAAGTGGTAGGTGTATAGATGGTGTTGGTGAAATACACTGCACCGTTGCAGCACATCACAACGTCGTCGATGGTTGCCATAGCAGCGTCCTGACTCATCTTTCCGAAGAAAGGATCCTGAGCGTCATTGAGAACGCTGGGAAACTTGCTGGGTACTGAACCTACAAGTGAACTCTGCATATTGTTGTTGACCAGCTCAACGATAACATCCAATGGAATACCGCTCATGTCAACGATGACTGAATCAACGGGAAGGTCTGTCATGCCTTTGAAGCGGGGCAGACCATATCTGTCTCTAAGCTTTGATCCGCCTTCTGCAGGATTGAGCCACCAGTTCATCAGATACTCGTCATAAGGAACAAACATAAGACCCATGTCTTTCTGCAGGTTCACGTTCTGGTCACTTCCTAAAGTGGAAGAGGTGAAACTGTTCCATCCCGGATCAAACTTGAGAAGCTCCTTGTTTCCGGCCTGCATCCTCTTGTAGTTCTGGTTCTGGATAGCATTGTCACCCGAACCTGACTTGGCACGCTTGGACAGATACTTCTTTATAAATACAGAGTCACCATGAGCAGCCATGGCCTCCTTGACGTTGTTGCCTACCCTGTTGTTCTCAACCAGGAAAGCAACCTGCTCGTCACGCTCCCTCATACGTGAGCGGTCGTAATCAGGTACCGAGAAACGGTCCAGGATTGAACTGTAGATCTTGCTCTTGGGGTTGGTGGCGATATACTCGGCCATATTGGGCAACTGATATACCACATCCTGCATTACGTGCAGGAATCCGTTGAAGCACTTCTTGTTGGGCCATTCTATGGTTACACCGTTAACACTGGCATCGCCGGGAGTATATTTCCTTCTGGGCTGGCCGGAGGGGGTGAAATCCTCAAGACGGAACAGGAACTGGTAATCCCTGGCAGTTATCTTGTTGCTCTGAAGGAATTTGTTCACAAAGAAGATAATGGGTTTGGGAGTTCCGTCCTGAAGGAGCACAGCGCCTTTGGGATTGGATCTGAGTGCGGCCCAATACTTGCTCTCGCCGCGCATCTGTGCAGGAAAGACAACAGGGACTGAATCCAATACGTTAGAGGCCGAAACCCTACGCATACAGTTTCCGAGAATAGGAGGAGCCTGCTCACCGCCGGGGCTGCTGGAAAGCATTGCCACCTGATAAACGTTGTTAAGCATGGATCCATTCAGAATCAGAGTCTTCTGGGCCTTGCTCATCTGGTCGTAGCTGGTAATCTTGTTACCGTTTGCATCATAGAAGGGGCAATCCTGGAAGAAACGCTCAAAAGCGGCATCGTCGGCCACGAACATGGTCTTACTGCCGGTCTTGGCCAGGACGTCAACCTGACCCAGATCCTCGATAAGTCTTACGAAGGTATTGAATGTGTACTTTGCTCCGGTACTGTCATTCGTAATACCATTCTTCAAGGTCTCGTAAATACTTGTTCCCAGCCATTCGGGCATCCTTTTGTCAAGGTCAAAATCCGGCTTACATGACGTTACGCCGAACGAAATGGCCAAAACCGAAAGAACGACTCCGAAAAATCCGGAACGGTTCATAAGAGAATTGAATTTTTTCATTATATAACTTGTTAAAATATTATACATATAGTATAGTTATTCCTTATCAATACCCTCGATCGTCTTGATGTGACCCTGGGCGTCATACTCCAGCTCACAGACCTTGAGGCTGCGGAGCCATGACTTGCCGCCTGACGGAACACTGTCATGATGGAACAGGTACCACTTGCCCTTATATTCTATGATTGAATGATGTGTTGTCCAGCCAACCACAGGAGTAAGGATGACTCCCTGATATGTGAACGGGCCATAGGGGTTGTCTCCGGTTGCATAGCACAGCAAATGGCTGTCACCGGTTGAATATGAGAAATAATACTTGCCTTTGTATTTGTGCATCCATGAAGCCTCGAAGAAACGGTGCGGATCATCTGCCTTGAGGGGATTTCCGTTCTCGTCGACTACCAGGATAGGACGCGGTGCCTCTGCAAAATTCAGACCGTCTTTGGTAAGACGTACGCAACGGCTGGGAAGAGCATCCTCCTTGCCCTCGGGAAGGTAGGGAGTCTCCAGATGGATGTTATCCTTATAGCGCTGGAGCTGTCCGCCCCACAGACCGCCGAAATAGACGTAAACCTCACCGTCGGCATCGTCGCGGAAAGCGCACATGTCAATGCTGTAACTTCCGGCTACCGGTGCAGGATTGGGGATGAAAGGACCCTCGGGACGGTCGGCGATGGCGGTTCCCCAGTGGAACACGTCTGTGCGGTCCTTCATCGGGAAGTACATGATATAACGTTTTTTCTTCTTGCTGAATCCCATGCCTTTGGCTTGCTCTTCGGCATTTGTCGGAACTTCAATTTCATACTCCTGAACGTCGCAGTCCCAAAGTTGGCGTCCGGCCCATGGAATATCCTCCAGGCCAATGACCTTACCGTGGTCCGTAACTTCACCGTTCATGATGTCGTCTGTGGAAAGGACGTGATAATCCTTCATGACGTACTGGTCACCGTTGTCGTTCTCAACGTTTTCGCACTCCCAATCATGTGAAGGATAAATGTAAACCCTGCCGTTGAAGACGTGTACAGAAGGATCTGCCATATAATCGGCGGGGAATAGATAACGTTTCTTCATAAGTTTATCGGTTAATATTATATTATTTTAAATCAAGTTAGCGGCCAAAGTTAACTCTTTTTTGGCTTTCGCAACAGATTTCTCTTCATTTTTTTTAAAAAAAGAACAAAATCAAACCCACAACCACGCAGATTTGCGTTTTTAGGATATTTTCGAAATGTTAAAAGAAAAAAAAAGAGACCGCTGTACGATCTCTTTATTTTGTCTCCTCCACATCTTCCCAGACCGGAGGTGAGACATCACGAAAGTCAATTACTAACCAAATATGTGCATGAAAACTTACGTCGCAAAGGTAACACCCCTTTACGTGAATGCCGCAAACAATGCGTATCAATGAGATTAACAATTGTTCCACCACCCCGGAATGAGGTATCTACAGAGGGTGTTTTTGTTTCAAAAATATTAAATTTTGTTTCATAAAAGAGTCTCAGACATGTCTCTGAGAGCATAATAAAAAAAGCGGACAATCAACGTCCGCTTTCAAGCTGTCGTACCCGGATTCGAACCAGGACAAACAGAACCAAAACCTGTTGTGCTACCATTACACCATACGACAATTGCCTTATGTTCCCTTACGGGACTGCAAATATAGTTATTTTTCCGGTTTATTCCGCTATAAGCAGATAGTAGTTCTTCTTGCCACGCTGCAAAACTATATAGCGGTCATCAACAAGATCGGCCTCGGTCATCTCACGCGAATGGTCATAAGTCTTCTCCTTGTTGATGGAGACACCTCCTCCCTGCATCATCTTGCGGGCTTCACTCTTGGAGAAGAAGACAGGGCAGATTTCAGTAAGGAAATCAGAAGCCTTGACATTCTGACTCAGGAGTTTACGGTCAAAACGGAACTGCGGGACACCCTCAAAGACAGTAAGAAGCATTGACTCGTCTATACCACGGAGTTCATCAGTTCCGGCGTTGTTTCCGAATAGGATATCCGAAGCCTCGGCGGCAGCCTTGTAATCCTCCTCACTGTGGACCATGCATGTAACATCCTTGGCCAGACGTTTCTGGACAAGACGCAGATGAGGTGCGGCATCATGCTCTGCTATCAAGGCATCGCACTCTTCCTTGCCGATATTGGTGAATATCTTTATGTAACGCTTGGCATCCTCATCGCTGACATTGAGCCAGAACTGATAGAACTTATAGGGCGATGTGTACTCGGGGTTGAGCCATACGTTACCACCCTCGGTCTTTCCGAATTTGGTTCCGTCGGACTTGGTGATGAGCGGGCATGTCAATGCAAAACATTCGGTTCCGTTGATTCGACGGATAAGTTCGGCACCTGTGGTTATGTTGCCCCACTGGTCCGCCCCACCCATCTGAAGCTTGCAGTTCTTATGCTCGTTCAGGTAAAGGAAATCGTAACCCTGAAGCAACTGGTATGTGAATTCGGTAAATGAAAGTCCGTCACGGGCCTCACCGTTGAGACGCTTCTTGACAGAATCCTTGGCCATCATGTAGTTCACTGTGATGTGCTTGCCTATGTCACGTGAAAAATCCAGAAAAGTGACATCCTTGAGCCAGTCATAATTATTTACAAGTTCAGCCTTGTTGGGAGCGTCGCTGTCAAAATCCAGGAACTTACCCAACTGTTTGCGGATACACTCTACGTTATGTTTAAGGGTCTCTTCGTTGAGGAGGTTGCGCTCCTGCGACTTTCCGCTGGGATCACCTATCATACCGGTCGCTCCGCCTATAAGCGCCAGAGGCTTATGGCCGCAACGCTGAAAGTGGCGAAGAATCATGATACTGCACAGATGCCCAATGTGAAGGGAGTCTGCGGTAGGATCAAAGCCCACATAAGCTGTCACCTGTTCCTTGCTCAGGAGTTCATCGGTTCCGGGCATCATCTGGTGGATCATGCCTCTCCAAGTCAGTTCTTCAACAAAATTCGTCATTGTTATGATTTTAGATTTTCACAAAAGTCCGCAAATATACAATTCTTTGCTCAAAAAGACAATAGGCCAGTCTCATTTAAGGACAATCAATCTCCCGCAGACAGGAACTTTAGAGCATTATTCATAATTATGCTCCTGATTGTCTCTATTGACTGATTTCTTACGGAGGCTGCCGAACGGATCACATCGGCGATTTGAGCCCGGCCGTCGGTCTCCAGGAAGAGAAAGTCATCAGGAACCTGTAAAAGGGATTGGGGATTATGCTTCAGCCCGAAAGAGACTTGAAACCCGTTTGAGAGGAGTTGGTTCATCTGTTCCGGGCCTCCGCGGAAACCATGGATAAGCCACGGCTGACGGGGTTTCAGTTCTTTGCGCAGACGTATGACGGTATCAAAATCCCGGACCAAGTGGAGAATCATGGGCTTGCGGCAACGCCCGGAGAGTTCAGCCTGACGGACGAATGCATCTTCCTGCAAATCATGGGATGGACCTTTCAGGGAGTCGAATCCGCACTCCCCGACAGCCAGAACCCGGGGATTCGCAAGCAGAGATTCCAATGTACCGATCTGATTTTCAAAGTTCTCAGTAACATCCCACGGATGAATGCCTGCGCTGAACCAGTTTCCCCCGGTATTTGGTATCGACCCACAGCCGATGCTTACCAACGCCGTCCCCGGCACCTCCGGCAAAAGATGAGTATGTATATCGACAATTCTCAATTCTCAATTCTCAATTCTCAATTCTCAATTATGTCACTTCGTTCCATGATTCTTGTCGCGACTCGGGATAGAAAGTAAACTTTCTCTCCTCTCACTGCTCCAAAAATTCTCAATTATGTCACTTCGTTCCATGATTCTTGTCGCGACTCGGGATAGCCTAAGCGAGCTTAGTCTCTCCTCTCACTGCTCCAAAAATTCTCAATTATGTCACTTCGTTCCATGATTCTTGTCGCGACTCGGGATAGCCTAAGCGAGCTTAGTCTCTCCTCTCACTGCTCCAAAAATTCTCAATTAAAAAAATCAAGGAACCGGATCATACCCCGACCCTCCCCATGGATGACATCTCAGAACCCGCCTGATGGCCAGCCATGTTCCCCTGAACGGGCCGTGTTTGGTAATGGCCTGAATAGCATACTCCGAGCAGGTAGGGGTAAAGCGGCAGGAGGGTGGAGTGAGCGGTGAAATGAACTTTCGGTAGAACCGTATGGGAAGCATCAGCAGCCAGCCCAGAAATTTGGTAAAAATATTCAACAATTGGCGCATGATTCCGATACTGCCTGAATAAGTTTGTCCATTGCCGTCTCAAGACGCGGCACCAAATTGGACGTATCCCATAACCGGACATCATTGAACAGGAAAGCCAAGGCAAGACCCTTGCCTTTGTCAGCCATCACATTCTTAAGAGGAGCAGCCGAAGTCCTGTAGAACTCCCTGATCTGCCGCTTGATACGGTTACGGTCTACTGCATGATGAAAATTACGTTTGGGTGCACTGACAAGAATCTGTACCCCATCGATATCATCAGCCATGAGCCACACCAAGCGTATGGGAAAAACCGCTATCTGACGGTTTCCCTCACGGAACAGGCGGTCAATCAACATGGTACCGCACAACCGTTCCTGCTTGGAGAATTTATTCACTTTTTTTGATTGGCTGCGAACCATGCATCGATTGCAGCCGACATAGAGGTGATACCGGGAACCGGAGCCTCAATGTCAAGACGCAGGCCTGCATCGCGGATTGCCTTTGCTGTGGCTCCGCCGAAACAGCCTATCACCTTTTCGCCCTGAACAAAGTCGGGAGCGTTCTGTTTTAGAGACTCTATGCCCGCGGGGCTGAAGAACACCAGCATGTCAAATACATCCAGCTCGCCGGCCTTGAACTCATTACTGACGGTGCGGTACATGACAGCCTCGGTATGCGCTATGTTGTTTGAATCCAGCAGAGCCTTGAGTTCACCGGTATGGACGTTTGACATCGGGATGAAATATTTCTCGTTCTTGTGCTTGAGGATAGGAGCCATGAGACTGTCCACCTTACCTGTATTGCCGAAGAACACCTTACGTTTGCGATACTGCACATATTTCTGGATATACAGGGATACTGTCTCTGTTATGCAGAAATACTTCATATCGTCCGGGATAGTAACCCTCATTTCGGCGCACAGCTGGAAGAAATGATCAACAGCATGACGTGACGTGAAAACTACAGCTGTATGATCCAGGATATTGACATGCTGCTGTCTGAACTCCTTGGCGGAGAGAGGTTCAACACGGATAAAAGGTTTGAACACAAACTCTACGTCGTACTTCTCAGCCAGATCAAAATAAGGGGACTTGCCTGTCGTAGGCTGCGGCTGGGAAATGAGAACCTTCTTTACTTTCAAAACTCTTCGGTTTAAATTCAACATAAGGTTTTGCTAATCAAGACCCCCATCAGAAGAATAGGGACTGATTCGAGCGCACAAAGGTACAAAATAAATCCCAATAATGAGCACTTATTTTTAAATATGGTTGTTTTCATCTTGAAAACCAGTCCTGTCTCTATCGCAACCAAAAGCAGGGATGCCCCGATGACAAGCACCGGAGCCGGCAGGTTCAGAAACAGGACAACAGCGGTGATGATAAGGACAGCCAATGAAAAGACAGCAAAAGCCATCACAAAGAAACCGTTCCAGCGTATTGGTTTGAGTGATGTAGCCTGTGATTTGTACAGAGAGCTGTTAACTGTCTGGTATAATATCAGTTTTAAAGCGCAAGAGAGGCCAAAGACACCCGAAGCGGACAGTACATGGAGCAACATGTCAGCTCCTTCGCGGGACACATCCCATTTTATTGCCGTCAGAGCCAGGCCCAGATTGATACATGATATCAGCGACAAGCTCACGAAACCCCAGGGTGAATATTTGGGGAAACAGATGTCGGATTCAGGACTACTGAACCTGAACATCACAGAGATTCCTTTTGAATAGGTATCAATAAAGGGACCTATGAAAGCCACCGTCAGCAGGAAAGAAACGGTCATGACAAGAAGATACCAGTCATTTATCAGAACCGGATCGTTCAGGCTGAATATGACAATGGGATTCATTTGAGTTCGTTGATCTTACTGGTGCGGTCTGTCCAGTCTGCAATACTGTCCACAAGCGACATGGCCTGCTGAGGCGTTTCGGCTACTGCCCATAGTTTCAGGAACAACGGATTCATGAAACTGCGCTGGGCTGTTCGGTCCAGCATACTGAGCAACGGATCATAATAATGGTCAGTATTAAGGATTATTATCGGCTTGACGAATAATCCCAACATTTTCCAGGTGATGATCTCGAACAGCTCCTCAAAAGTTCCGGTGCCGCCGGGCAGCGCGATAACGGCATCAGCCATACTGGCCATTCTGTTCTTGCGCTCGTGCATATCGGAAGTGATTATGGTTTCTGTCAGTCCCTTATGGAGCCAGCCGTTATCAACCATGAACTGAGGTATGATGCCGATGGATACACCTCCGGCATCAAGCGCTCCGTTTTCGACAGCGGCCATCAGACCTGTACTTCCCGCTCCGGACACAAGTCTCTTGCCTGCGCGCGCTATCAGCCCGCCAAGTTCATACGCCGCATCAACAAAAACCTTCTCAGCCGATGCACTCGATGCACCATACACAACAATAGTCTTTCTCTCCATTTGCATAGGGGTCTGACCCCTCTTGTCACCTGAAAAATTAAAAAATAGTCACCAAATCTTCCTCATGCACAGGGGTCTGACCCCTTTTGTCACCTGATAAAATATAAATTAGTCACAAAATTTTCCCGTGCAAAAGGGGTCTGACCCCAATTACATCAATACCTGTAATGCTCCGCCTTATAAGGACCCTCCACAGGAACGCCGATATAATCAGCCTGAGCCTGGGTCAGTTTGGACAGATGAACGCCGATGCGCTCCAGATGCAGACGTGCCACCTCCTCGTCAAGGTGTTTGGGCAGACGATACACGTCAACCGGGTAATCCTTATTGAAGAGTTCTATCTGAGCCAGTGTCTGGTTTGTGAAACTGTTGCTCATCACAAAACTGGGATGACCTGTGGCGCAACCCAGATTGACCAGACGGCCGTCGGCCAGCAATATGATGCTGTGCCCGTCGGGGAAGAAGTAACGGTCTACCTGAGGCTTTACGTTCTGGCACTTTATGCCCGGAATCTTCTTGAGTTTATCCACCTGAATCTCACTGTCAAAGTGGCCGATGTTACAGACTATTGCCTGATCGGGCATTGCCTTGAGATGGTCTGTGGTAATTACGTCGATATTGCCTGTGGTGGTTACGAATATGTTGCCCAGAGGAGCGGCCTCCTCCATTGTCACGACTTCATAACCTTCCATAGCGGCCTGCAGGGCGCAGATGGGATCTATCTCGGTAACAAGGACCCTGGCTCCGTATGAGCGCATGCTCTGGGCACAGCCCTTGCCTACCTCACCGTAACCGCAAACCACGCACACCTTGCCGGCTATCATGACATCAGTAGCACGCTTGATTCCGTCGGCAAGTGACTCACGGCATCCGTACAGGTTATCGAACTTGCTCTTGGTAACGGAGTCGTTTACATTGAAAGCCGGGAACAACAGTTCTCCATTCTGCTGCATTCGGTACAGACGGTGTACACCGGTAGTGGTCTCCTCACTTACGCCCTTTATGCCTGCAGCCATATTCTGCCAGTATTTATTACCCTTTACCTTGGCCACCTCCTTGAGGGCGGCCAGAAGTTCACGCTCATCGGCCGATCCGGCCTCGTAGTCCAGTGCCTCGGGGTCTTTCTCTCCCTTTACTCCAAGATGTATCATCAGAGTGGCGTCACCGCCGTCATCGACTATCATATTGGGACCTCCCTCAGGGAAATTCATGGCCTGGAGTGTGCACCACCAGTATTCCTGTGCTGTCTCACCCTTCCATGCAAAGACTGCAGCACTCCCTGCAGCAGCAATAGCGGCTGCGGCATGATCCTGGGTCGAATAAATATTGCAGGAACACCAGCGTATCTGTGCACCCAGTTCGTGAAGTGTCTCAATAAGAACCGCAGTCTGAATGGTCATATGCAGAGAACCCATTATACGGGCACCCTTCAGGGGTTTTGAATCACGGTACTTGTCACGGAGAGCCATAAGACCGGGCATCTCCTTCTCGGCCATCTCAATCTCCTTACGGCCAAAATCAGCCAGCGAGATATCAGCTACCTTATAAGGTAGCGTAGTGTACAATTCTTCCATCTTTAAATCAACTTATTTCTGGGTGCAAAGGTAAACTTTTACCACCAGCTGTGCAATGATAATGCCAAACTTGCAGAATAATGGCTACACAAGCCGTCTGGTAACAAGTATGGCCACGAAAATGGCCAAAAACGCGGTTTTTAATGCCAAACTTGCGGAATATTGGCTCTACAGGCCGTCTGGTAACAAGTATGGCCAAAAAAGTGACACGGCCAGGGATAAAAAAAAGGGTTGGCCATTTGGCCAACCCCTCTTCTTTCTTGTCTAGCCTTACTTACGCAGACCGAGAGCCTTAACGATGGCGCGGTAGCGCTCAATGTCTCTCTCCTTGAGGTAGTTGAGCAGTCTCCTGCGCTTACCTACCAGCTGGGTCAGTGCCCTTTCAGTGCTATAATCCTTACGGTTCTCCTTAAGATGTTCCGTCAAATGGGAAATACGGTATGAGAACAAGGCTATCTGGGCCTCAGGTGAGCCAGTATCCGTGTTGGACTTTCCGTATTGTCCAAAGATCTCTTGTTTTTTCTCTTTGTCTAAATACATTTTCTTAAAAATAATGTGAAAACTCGTTTAGCGGGCGCAAAGTTATATCTTCTTTTTTAATACACAATGAATTTTCTAATATTTTTCCAGTAACTTTGCACCGCAAATCAACTTGGAAGGGTTGGCATAGGATTCCAATTGCACCCAGTAAAACCAATACATTAAAGCGAAGCGAAAATGGATTGGTTTTACCCGGCCTGGAAGGCCGGCAAGCGAAGTGAAACGAAGCGCGTTTCCAGAAGGAAACTAAAAAAAGGTTGTTTCTAATACGCAGATAGGATTCTATCCAGAGGCTTTAAGCCGAAGGCGATCAAAGCCAAAAACAACCGAGCGGCGAAGCCGCGAGTTATCAACCGGATGGAAAATCAGGCATAAAAAAGGATAAACTAAACATACAATATGAACATAAGGAACATCGCAATTATTGCTCACGTTGACCACGGAAAGACAACACTGGTTGACAAGATGATGCTGGCCGGACACCTGTTCCGCGACAATCAGGCCAAAGGGGAGCTTATGCTCGACAACAACGACCTGGAGCGCGAGCGCGGCATAACCATCCTGTCCAAGAACGTATCTATTACTTATAAGGATACCAAGATCAACATCATTGACACTCCGGGACACTCCGATTTCGGCGGTGAGGTGGAGCGTGTACTCAACATGGCCGACGGCTGCATACTGCTGGTCGATGCCTTTGAAGGCCCGATGCCTCAGACCCGTTTTGTACTGCAGAAGGCTCTGCAGATAGGACTTAAGCCCATCGTTGTAGTAAATAAGGTGGATAAGCCCAACTGCCGCCCCGAAGAGGTTTATGAGATGGTATTTGACCTGATGTTCGCACTCGATGCAACCGAGGACCAGCTGGATTTCCCGGTACTGTACGGATCGGCCAAGCAGAACTGGATGAGTACAGACTGGAAACAGCCCACTGACAACATACTGCCCTTGCTGGATGCCATAATCGAGCATATTCCCGCTCCCAAGCAGGAGGAGGGCACCCTGCAGATGCTTATCACATCACTTGACTACTCATCATATACCGGACGTATCGCAGTGGGCCGTGTCAACCGCGGTGTCCTGAACGAGGGTATGACCTGCACTCTGGCTCACCGTGACGGCAGCAAGGAGAAGGTAAAGATTAAGGAGCTGCACACTTTTGAGGGAATGGGCCGTAAGCGCGTTCCCACCGTTGAGGCCGGCGACATATGCGCCATTGTAGGTCTTGACAAGTTTGAGATTGGTGATACCATCTGCGATGCAGAGAATCCCGATCCCCTGCCCCCTATCGCTATCGATGAGCCTACCATGAGTATGCTCTTCAGCATAAACGACTCACCTTTCTTTGGTAAGGAGGGCAAGTATGTAACATCCCGCCATATCCAGGACCGCCTTAACCTGGAACTTGACAAGAACCTGGCGCTGCGCGTACGCCGCACAGAGGAGGACGGCAAGTGGATTGTATCGGGCCGTGGCGTGCTGCACCTTTCAATACTTATAGAGACCATGCGCCGCGAGGGTTACGAACTCCAGGTTGGTCAGCCTCAGGTAATCATGAAGGAGATTGACGGACGTACCTGTGAGCCTATAGAGGAGCTCACCATCAGCGTCCCCGAGGAGTTTGCCAGCAAGATGATTGACCTGGCCACCAAGCGCAAGGGCGAGATGACATCGATGGACACCCAGGGTGACCGTGTGGTAATTGTGTTCGATATTCCTTCACGCGGTATCATCGGTCTGAGGACCAACGTGCTTACCGCATCGCAGGGTGAGGCCGTCATGGCACACCGATTCAAGGAGTATCAGCCTTACAAGGGTGACATCGAGCGCCGTACCAACGGATCGATGGTTGCAATGGAGACCGGTACCGTATTCGCTTACGCACTGGACAAGCTGCAGGACCGCGGCAAGTTCTTTGTCAACCCGCAGGATCAGGTTTACGCAGGCCAGGTGGTAGGTGAGCACGTACACGAGAAGGATCTGGTCATCAATGTGACCAAGAGCAAGCAGCTTACCAACATGCGCGCCAGCGGTGCCGATGAGAAGGCCCACATTGCACCTCCCGTGATATTCTCTCTTGAGGAGGCTCTGGAGTACATCAAGAACGATGAGTATGTGGAGGTTACCCCCAAGAGCATGCGTATGCGTAAGATAATACTCAACGAGCTGGAGCGTAAACGCGCCGCCAAATAACCCGGGCACACAATGAGAACCAGGTTTTTTGCAATACTGACAATAGCCCTTACGCTTCTGGCTGTTTCCTGTGGCCGCGACAAGGGTATGTTCGTATTGCAGGGAACCGTTCAGGATGGTTCGGACTCAATCCTGGTGGTCGGACTTGATTCCAGGTTTGACAGGGTTGACACCATTTTCTGCAGGAACGGCAGTTTCAGCTGGTCATTCAGGCCGGACACCGTAACAACACTCATTCTGTTGCTGCCTGACGGCCGTCATTATCCGGTTTTTGCCGAGAAGGATGTGGAATCTCTAATAACCGTTCCCGCTGATACAGGACTGTTCAGCGTAACGGGAGGACCGTGCAACGATCTGTTCGGTTCTTTCTACCTTTCTGCCCTGAATGACACATCAATGCGTCAGACTGCCGCGAGGATAGACTCTTTCATAACCAGGGATCCGTTCTCGGAGGTAACGCCATACCTTATATATGAGTATATGGTGCGCAAATACCATGCCAGGGAGGATGATCTGGAACCTCTCATAAAACGCATGAGCGGCAACATGCAGGATGCCCCGTTCATAACATCACTCAAGTCAGAGTTCAACAAAAGCCTGGCCACAAACAACTACATTGACAATTATCAGGTAATTGATTCTGCGGGTTTCAGGTACCAGTTCGCGGACATAGGGGGTAAGTCCAACCATCTTCTGGTATGTGTCTGGGCGTCTTGGATGGGCGATGAGGCTCTAAAGGCAAGAGACACCCTGCAGTATTTCCTGGACAAGTACAGGTTGAGATATTTCAATGTGACAGACGTCTCTATCGACGTCAATCCAGAACGCTGGAAAGAGGTTATATCAAAAGACACCGTCTCATGGCTCTCATATAATGACCCTAACGGATGGGAGAGCAAGTTCATAAAGAGTACTGACCTTCAGTCCGTACCGGCTTTCATCCTGTTTACCGGTGCCAAGAGGATTATATACAAGACAAATTCTGTCAGGGACATTGACATAGAGTTGAACAGGACATTATCCAAAAATCCGATAAAAGAGAAAGTAACAACCACAAAACCAAGTCAAACAGTAAGAACACCAAAAAAACTGACACTAAATCTCTGATTCACATAAATAACACCAATCTAATACAAACTCAATTATGCTTATTAAAGTTTCCGGTGCGGCTGTCCAGGGGATAGACGCATACATCGTGACTATTGAGGCCAGCACGGCCCGTGGTATCAGGTTTTTCCTGGTCGGACTGCCTGACAGTGCAGTGAAGGAGAGCCATGAACGTATCATATCCGCATTCCAGGTGAACGGATACAAGTTTCCGTCCTGCCAGATTATCATCAACATGGCTCCTGCCGATATACGTAAGGAAGGTGCCGCATATGACCTTCCCCTGGCCATAGTGATAATGGCATCCGTGGGAGATATATCGGCATCACTTCTGGATGATTACGTCATTATGGGTGAAATGGGGCTGGACGGCTCACTGCAACCGGTAAGGGGAGCCTTGTCAATGGCCATCAAGGCACGTTCCGAGGGATTCAAAGGTATTATCCTGCCGTTTCAGAATGCCCCTGAAGCAGCTGTAATAGACGGCATTGAAGTATATGGGGCGCATAACCTGCGCGAAGTGGTTGACCTGCTGAATGACAGGCCCGGTCATATCGTTCCGTTGGATAACGATACCGGCTATGGTGACAGCGACAGGTACAGTCAGGGGTTTGATTTTTCGGATGTCAAAGGACAGAACAGCGTAAAGAGGGCGCTTGAGGTTGCAGCTTGCGGAGGTCACAACCTGATAATGATAGGCCCGCCGGGAAGCGGAAAATCCATGATGGCACGGGCACTGCCCTCGATACTGCCTCCGCTGACTAAGGAGGAGAGCATTGAGACTACCAGGATTCACTCAGTGGCAGGATTTACCGGAAACGGAGCGGCGCTGATTACGCAACGCCCTTTCCGCCATCCTCATCACACCATATCGAATGTTGCCCTTACCGGAGGAGGCACAAACGCACAGCCCGGAGAGATTTCGCTGGCTCATAACGGAGTCCTGTTTCTGGATGAACTCCCAGAGTTCACCCGCTCAGCACTGGAGGTCCTGAGGCAACCGCTTGAGGACAGGACAATTGTAATCTCACGTGCCAAATACAGAGTGGAATATCCGGCATCGTTCATGCTTGTGTCATCAATGAATCCATGCCCCTGCGGATTTTATAACCATCCCACCAAGGAGTGTCACTGCACTCCCACTACCATTGAGCGCTATCTGGGCAAGGTTTCAGGTCCGTTAATGGACCGTTTTGACCTTCAGTGTGAGATACTGCCGGTAGGATACGATGATATGTCATCCGACCAGAAGGGAGAGACAAGTGATGTGATAAGGGAGCGCGTAATCAGGGCAAGGGCTGTCCAGGCCGAAAGATTCCGCGATGAAAAGGGGGTTTACTGCAATGCGCAGATGGACTCCAGGCTTTTGCACCGGTACGCAAATGCTGAACATGCATCAATCCGTATGCTGGGTGAAGCAATGAACCGGCTGAATCTGTCCGCCCGCGCCTACGACCGCATCCTGAAAGTGGCCCGCACCATAGCTGACATGGATGAATCCCCGACTATCCAACCACACCACATCGCCGAAGCAATAGGATATCGCAGCTTGGACCGCGCCTCTTGGGGTAAATGATACAATTGGGGACAGTCCCCTTTTGTATCATTTTTATTATCTTTGCACGCTGAAAACAACTTAGATACGATATGAAAGATTACAAGAGGATTCTGGTTACATCGGCCCTGCCCTACGCCAACGGCCCGTTGCATATAGGCCATTTGGCAGGCGCATACGTTCCGGCCGATATTTATGTCCGTTACCAACGCCTGAAGAAGGTGGACGTGATGTTCATCGGAGGCAGCGATGAGCACGGAGTGCCCATCACCATACGCGCCAAGAAAGAGGGCGTGACCCCCAAGGAGATCATCGACCGTTACCACTATCAGATGAAGGAGACTTTCAAGGGTATGGGTATATCATATGATTTCTACGGACGTACCAGCTCCCCCACCCACCATAAGGTTGCATCGGACTTTTTCCGTAAGCTTTACGATACCGGCAAGTTCATCCAGAAGACAAGTGAGCAGTACTACGATGAGGAGGCCCACATGTTCCTGGCCGACCGCTACATTACCGGAGAGTGCCCCCACTGCCACTACGACCATGCATACGGCGACCAGTGTGAGAAGTGCGGCACATCCCTCTCTCCCACCGAGCTCATCAACCCGGTAAGCACCGTTAGCGGCAGCAAACCCGTCATGAAGGAGACCACACACTGGTATCTGCCTCTGGAGCAGTATCAGGAATGGCTTGAGAAATGGATCCTGGAGGAGCACAAGGAGTGGCGTCCCAACGTATACGGCCAGTGCAAGAGCTGGCTTGACATGGGTCTGCAGCCCCGTGCCGTGAGCCGTGACCTGGACTGGGGTATTCCCGTTCCGGTGGAGGGAGCCGAGGGTAAGGTGCTCTACGTATGGTTCGATGCTCCCATAGGCTACATAAGCAACACCAAGGAGTATTGCGACGCACACCCCGAGCGCGGCAGCTGGGAGACCTGGTGGAAGGATCCCGATACGCGCCTTATCCATTTTATCGGTAAGGACAACATCGTGTTCCACTGCATCGTGTTCCCCTCAATGCTTAAGGCCGAGGGCTCATTCATTCTGCCCGACAACGTCCCCAGCAACGAGTTCCTGAACCTGGAGGATGACAAGATATCCACCTCACGCAACTGGGCCGTATGGGTACACGAGTATCTGGAGGATTTCCCCGGCAAGGCCGATGTAATGCGTTACGTTCTTACCGCCAACGCCCCCGAGACCAAGGACAACAACTTTACATGGAAGGATTTCCAGGCTCGCAACAACAACGAGCTGGTAGCCATATACGGCAACTTCGTAAACCGTGCCCTGGTTCTGACACAGAAGTATTTTGACGGTGTGGTTCCTCCCTGCGGCGAACTGACTGACTACGACCGCGACACACTTAAGGAGTTTGCCGATGTCAAGCAGCAGCTTGAGTCCCTGCTTGAGAACTTCAAGTTCCGTGAGGCTCAGAAGGAGGCCATGAACCTGGCCCGCATTGGTAACAAGTACCTGGCCGATACCGAGCCCTGGAAACTGGCCAAGACCGATATGAAACGCGTTGAGACCATTCTTAACATATCACTACAGCTGGTTGCCAACCTGGCCATAGCCTTTGAGCCGTTCCTGCCTTTCTCAAGCGAGAAACTGCGCGGCATGATTGGTCTGGAGGGTGCACAGTGGGACCGTCTGGGTGCAATTGACCTGCTGCCCGCCGGTCACAAGCTGGGTAAGCCGGAGCTCCTGTTTGAGAAGATTGAGGATGATGCAATAGAGGCACAAATCCAGAAGCTGCTCAAGCGCAAGGAGGAGAATGAGAAAGCCGCAGCTGCCGCTCAGCCCGCCAAGCCCATAAAGGAGAACATCCAGTTCCCGGAGTTTGAGAAGCTGGATATCCGTGTAGGTACAGTGCTGGAGTGCATCAAGGTACCTAAGTCAGACAAGCTGCTACAGTTCCGGATCGATGACGGTCTAGGCGGCCGCACAATCCTGTCAGGCATAGCACAGCATTACAACCCCGAGGATCTGGTAGGCAAGCAGGTATGCTTCATAGCCAACCTGGCACCGCGCAAGATCATGGGCCGCGAGAGCCAGGGTATGATACTGAGCGCACTGGATGCCGACGGCACACTGGCTGTAACAACAGTACAGCGCCCCGTAAAGCCGGGTAGCGAAGTTTGTTGAACAACTCATATGAATACAGTCGGAGTCATACTTGCCGCAGGCTCCGGTTCAAGAACCGGCCTTTCCACCCCCAAGCAGTTCCTGCTTCTGGGTGGAAAGACTGTTTTGGAACATTCCGTTCAGACATTCTGTAACCACCCCGGAATAGATCAGGTGGTAATAGTCACCGCACCTGAGTTTATGGAGAAAGTGCATGATATGGTCAAAGCCAACAACTGGACAAAGGTTACGGCTGTATTGGCCGGTGGAAAGGAGCGTTATGACTCCAGTATGGCAGCTGTACGCCATTTCAGCGCCCATCCGGATATGGTCATGCTGTTTCATGATGCGGCACGTCCGCTGGTATCGGAGCGCATCATAACCGATGCCCTTAAAGCCATGGAGACATACAATGCGGTGGATGTAGCCATACCTTCGGTAGATACCATCGTCCAATGCGATGCCGCCGGTGCGGTTATGGAATCCATACAGAACCGCAACCTGCTGTGGCGCATGCAGACTCCGCAGGGATTCCGTCAGAATACAATCGCAAAAGCATATGAGATTGCGCTGAAAGACCCGCAGTTTACCGCTACCGATGACTGCGGCACAGTACTGCGTTACCTTCCAGACGAGAAGGTAGGCATTGTACGCGGAAGCGAACGTAACATCAAGCTGACTTACGCTGACGACCTCTCTTTATTAGAGTTCCTGCTATCAATCCCAGAACGGTAGCATACATAATCACAATAAAAATTGATGCGATGGTATTTCCCTTTCTGACACTGTCCGGACGGAACTCCATACGTATGTCATGCTGACCTGCCGGGATGTTCATGGCACGTAGCAGATAGTTGGCACGGAAAATCTCAGCCGGCTTACCGTCTATGTAAGCCTTCCAGCCGTACGGGTAGTAGATCTCAGAGAACACCACAGTGCCATCGGCCGATGAATTTGACTGGAATGTAAGCGCATCGGGCAGATAGCTGGTCAGTTTGATGGTACTGCCCTGGGCGGCAGGTTTGAATCCGGCTACGTATTCCTTGAAATCATCTCCCACAACTATGGTGTTGGACAAGTCTACCTTACCAAGTGCGGCACACTCCTCGTTGGGATTATTGGCCTGAAAGATGTTGGTAACATACCAGGCGTTACCCAATGCATCGGGGTTACGCATGGGAACTGCGTTTCCGTTCTCACCCTTGGTTATTATGTACTTGCCGTTGAGCATGCTCACTACTTTAAGGTCTGCCTTGGAGAGATAAACATCAATGATATCCTGATAACGGCGCAACTTGGCGGCACAGTAACCGCCCAGGGATTTGAGGTTGTATGATGTACGGGAATCGTTGAAAGTGTTTACAGACAGATTCAGGACCCTGAAATGGGGATCGGTGTCAGCCATGATGGCTTTCTCATACGGCAAAGTAGTGAATCCGCTGTCGAACTGTTTGGGTGATACAAAGTTGCTGTCATTGAAGAAACGTTTGTCTACCGGCCACATATCGGCCACAACTATTACGCCGAGAGCGGCAATCATCCACTGTTTTTTGAGTTTGTCATTGGCAAACAGCCATATCACACCGGCCGACAATACAATGAACAGGAATGAGCGGAAAGAGTCACTGCGCAGGATTGAAGCACGCTCGGCAACTATGGCGGAGAAAGCCCAATCAGGCAGTTGTGCCTGTAAGGAGGCATCGTTTGACGATACGAATGACATCATTGAACCGCCGAACAGCGCCAGCAGAAGGCATAATCCGCCGGTCACACCAAATGATATATAGATTGAACGGTTCAGCTCAGTACGTTCCACTTTACCATCCATTATCTGCTTGATAGCCATGAATCCCAACAGAGGTACCGTCATCTCGGCCACAATCAATATGGACGATACAGAGCGGAACTTGCCGTACATGGGGAACCAGTTGTAGAAAAACTCCGTAAGCCACATCCAGTTCTTACCCCACGACAGGGCGAACGAGAAGAATGTCGCAACCAGTATAGCCCATTTATAAGGTCCCCTTACAAGCAACAGGCCAAGTATGAAAAGGAAACATACTGCCGCACCCGCATAAACAGGACCTGAAGTGAAAGGCTGCTCTCCCCAATAAGTGGGAGCTGACTGGCAAAAGTCCCTGGCCTGTGCCCTGGAAACGCCATTTGAGGTCAGCTCTCTGTAGAGTTCAGAATCCGTACCCACATCATATCCCGATGCATTACCCATGTATCCGGGAATAAGGAAAGTGAGCGATTCGTCTATACCGTAACTCCAGGCCGTCATATAATCAAGACTCAATCCCTTGGACGAATCGGTTGATTTATCTGTGGCCAGGTCCGAATGTCCTCCACGCATGGTTTCCTTTACATACTCCTTGTTGGCAAATATGTTTGAAACACCTGTACCCATACCTACAAGTACCGATGCCCCGAAAATGGCAGTTGATATGATAAGATCCCTGTATCTCTTTTCCTTAATATGGATATAAAGTTCTGCAATGTACAGGACACCTATAAGCATGAAGACGTAGTAAGCCATCTGTGGATGGGGTGAGAATCCCATCGCTGTGAATATCATGGTGGTTACAACCCCCAGTCCGTATTTCTTGCGGAAAGTAAAGAAAAATCCTGCTATCACCACAGACATAAGCGCAATAGACCATGCCTTTGTATGATGTCCGGCTGGCTCGATAATGAAGAAATAGGATGAGAAGCCCGTTGCCAGGGCACCCACTATTGCCAGCCACCTGTCTATGCCTACAGAGCGGAACAGGACAAAGAAACAACAGAAATAGAGCATGAGCACCATGGGAAGCCTTGTGTTATGTGACGGATGCAATAATATCAGAAGCGGAGTCATAAGGTCATTTGACTTGTAATGGCCTCCTCCACTCTGATAATTGGGCATACCGGCAAACATTGAGCCGGTCCACCATGTATATTCTCCGGTATCTTCGTGATATTTCACGCTTTCATGAACCAACTCCTTGAAACGGACGTTATCACCCGCATATAGTTCCTTACCTTGAAACACCGGAGCGCAATAGATACATGAAAGTGCTGCAAACAACACTAATGCCGCCACATATGGCAGATACTTTTGAATCAGGTTCTTGTTCATGACTATATCAGTTATTCAGAATGCGAAAATACGATTTTTATCCCCATCTCAGCCATTCGGGCCGTTTTTTATGTAAGTTTGTGTCTGAATCACACATATAAGGATATGAAAATAGTGTTATTAGGAACCGCTTGGCCATACCGTGGAGGGCTGGCAGTCTACAATGAACGTCTGGCACGGCAGTTCGCACGCGAGGGTGACGATGTGACAATCCATACTTTCACGCTCCAGTATCCCTCATTCCTGTTCCCGGGCAAGACACAGTATTCTACCGAACCCGCACCCGAAGGCCTGAATATTGTACGCAGCCTTAACTCCGTCAATCCGTTAAACTGGATCAGGACCGGACGTGCCATCAGAAAGCTTGCACCCGATATCCTTGTCATCAAGTTCTGGTTACCGTTCATGGCACCGGCATTGGGTACGGTGGCACGCATTGCAAGACGTAACCGCAAGACCAGGGTGGTTTCCATACTTGACAACATAATTCCGCATGAACACCGTCCCGGCGACCGCCTTTTCGGAAAATATTTCACCCGCTCGGTAGACGGATTTGTGGCTATGTCCGATTCGGTACTTGAGGATCTGAGCCAGTTTGACACAGTCAAGCCCAGGGTCTTCTGCCGTCACCCGCTATATGACAACTTCGGAGCCAGGACCACACGCGATGAAGCGCTTAAATATCTTGGTCTGGACCCGGAACAGCGATATATGCTGTTCTTTGGACTTATACGTGACTACAAGGGACTGGACCTGATGCTCAAGGCATACGCTGACAGCCGTTTCCGCAATATGAACGTAAAGCTGATAGTGGCAGGTGAGTTCTACAGCGGATCGGAGAAATACTTTGAGTTGGAGAAAGAGCTGGGTCTGGAGGGTATGGTAATCTGGAAGAGCGACTTTGTCCCGGACAGTGAGGTACGTTATTATTTCGGTGCTGCCGATATAATAGTACAACCCTACAAATCGGCCACACAGAGCGGCGTGACCCAGATAGCCTATCATTTTGAGAAACCCATGCTTGTTACAGACGTTGGCGGACTGGCCGAGATAGTACCGGACGGCAAAGTAGGATATGTGGTTAACCCTGATGAGCATCAGATTGCCGATGCTTTGGTTGACTTCTTTGAAAACAGACGGCAGGACCAGTTTTCCCAGGGTATCCTATCCGAGAAAAAACAATATGACTGGTCAAATATGACAAGGTCTGTAAGGAAAGCCGCCGAGTAGGGCAGGCTTTTATTCCCAAATCAGAAAACGCATTCCGCAATTATCGGCAAAACTGCGGTCCGAAGGCTGGTCGCCTATCATAAGCGACCTTTCCATCGAAATATCCGGATAATCCATCATGGCCTGTTCTGCCATGCCGGTATTTGGTTTGCGCATGGGGTCACTGTCATCAGTTGCGGTACAGAGATAGATGCGGTCTATCCTTCCGCCTGCCCGGGCGATTTCCTCTAGCATACGTGAGTGTATCTGATCAAGCTGCTCAAGCGTCATTACGCCCTTACCCACGCCACGTTGGTTGGTCACAATGAGAACATGCCTGAAACGGTTTGAATATCGGCCGATGAAATCAAGGAATCCCTCATTGAAACGGAACTCGTTCCAACTCTTTACGTAATCTCCTGGAAGCCACACGTTAACCACACCGTCCCTGTCCAGAAACAGCGTGTCACAATCTTTAAGTATGGTTTCGGGAATAATCATAACTTTACATTGGCCGGCAGGAATGTCTGTGCAAGAGCATAATCATCCGGTATACCTATATCTATGAAACTGCCGTCCGATACGAATCCGGATAGATGACCATGGGTTGATTCCGGCTCCAGGACCTCTTTTTCAAATGAGAATCTTTCGGGTTTGTCGTCCAGCAGGCCACTGAGTCTGTCTATACAGTAGATTCCTCCGTTGATAAGACCCTTCTCGCAGTAACGTTTCTCATTGAAAGAGCTGATACGCCTGTTGTCATCGAGAGTGACCGACCCGTAGCGTTCAAAACGCTCCATGGGCTTGAGAGCCACAGCCATAGGGGTTCCCGTCTGTTCACGGAAAGAACACAGGGCATTAAGGTCTACATCAAAGAAGGTGTCACCGTTAAGTACAACGCATTGAGGGGCCGTAACCTTGGATAAAGCCAGTCTTATTCCGCCTCCTGTACCCAAAGGAGTATCCTCAATAACCCATTCTATAGGGATTGGATAGTCTTTCATGACAGTCTCCACCCAGTCCGTCACCACTTCCGACAGATAACCCAGAGAGAGGATTATCTTACCGGGACGGAACGGCTCAATCCAGGCAAGCATCCATTCCAGGAACGGACGGCCTCCCACGGGTGCCATACACTTGGGTACATCGCTCACCACGCTGCGTAAGCGCGTTCCCAAACCGCCTGCCAGTATTACTGCGTCAAACATCACTTCTGTCCAAAGAGATTCTCCTCAACAATTGCGCAGATTATATGTCCAATGAGTATATGAGACTCCTGAATGCGTGGAGTGCAGTCCGAAGGTACTTTTATGCACAAGTCTGCCAGATCATCCATCTTGCAGGGCCTGCAGCCTGTAAAACCTATTGAAGTGATGCCTTTGGCACGACAGGTCTTAAGCGCCTCAATAATATTTTCTGAGTTTCCAGATGTGGAAATGCCGATGAAAACGTCTCCTTTTGTTCCCTGAGCCTCAATCTGACGTGAAAACAGATACTTGTATCCTATGTCATTGCCTATGGCTGTCATGACCGATGTATCTGTACTCAAAGAATGGGCCGGAATGCCGGGACGGGCAAAATAGAACTGATTGACAAGCTCACCTGCCAGGTGCTGTGCATCTGCTGCCGAACCTCCATTGCCTGCCAGCAGGGCGCTGTGCCCGTTCCGATAGGCTTGGGTCATAATCTGTGCCGCCTGCTCTATCTTGGCCAGGATCTCATCATTGTCCAGTATAGCCTGTTTGGTTGCTATTGACTGGGCTATCTCCTCTCTTACGTTTTTCATATCAGTCTTGAAGCCTTGTAGTTTCTGCAAAATTATCATTTATTTACCGCCCCGTCAAGTTCTTCGGTATAGAACCGTATAAGGCGTTCCAGCGAGCGTCGGCATACGGGACAGAACTCCGGGTATGTGTTGGTATGCATCCGGCAGTCAAAAGATCCGCGCCACACGCCTTTGGACATATATCCGCCACCTTCGTACAGACCTACAGGCGGTAGTTTAGCTACAGCCTTACGCTGGTTTTCATCCATCATGTCCCGAGGGTCATTTACCGGAACAGGAGTAGGTTGCTCAACCTTGGCCGGAATCATATCCTTCCATTTGGAGTCAAAATCCACCCTGGTGGTGAGATTGGGCTCCCATGGTTCGGTCTCAGAGTTGTAATACTGTTCATACTGGTCGTCGTAGTAATACTCATCGGCCAGACCTCCGAAACTGTGTCCGAATTCATGCACCACCACCGGAGCAAACTGTGCATGATGCGCTGTGGTCAAAGTGTAGGAGTTGAATATTCCGCCTCCGCCGTACACATCGGTATTGGCCAGGATTATTATGTGTTCATACGGGACTCCCGCAAGCTTGTCATGAAGCTGTCTGAGCCTGAGTGTGGTCAGGTACCGGTCCGAATAGAAGGTACTGAAATGTGAGCTCAACGCAGTCTCGGTCCAAAGGCCCTGCAACGGGACACTGACCGCACCGTCCTTTGAGGCAAGCTCTACCGCCAGGATGTTGAACCTTTCCTGCATGGTCTTGAAAGGCTCATGTGACAGCAGACTGTTCACCGCAACACCGGCATCCTGGTAAAAAAGGTCCATTTCATCGGCGGTATAGCCTTCCGGGACTATCACCACATCTATACACTGTTCGGGACTGCCGCCCTGGTGAAGGTATCTCCACTTGGGAGGATTCTGACCGATGCGGCGTATGAGTATGTCTTCCGGGTCAACAGTATGTCTCAGAGATGCCACCACCTTATTGTAGTTGTCAGTAAGTTTAACCTCCACTAACGCTTTCCGCTGTGGCATGGGCAGCAGGAACACATTCTCAAAACTGCGGTCCACCTGCGTGGCCTCCTCGGTATTCTGCCACTCCTGGAAGAGTGTGGAGAAAGCGTTCCGGTAAAGGGTATCACCTGTCTGGGCATCGGCCATCATTATCTGACCGTTTCCGTCCAGATATAGCTCTTTCATATTCACACGCCGGCCGGCCCAACCGTCAGTCACGTTCAGGTCATCGAGATAGATGCGGCTCTCCCTGCTGTTGCCGGAGAAAGTATAATTCACCCTGAGCGTCTGCTCCTGTGCACTTGCACCCAAGGCCAAAGCCAAAGCCAAAGCCAACGTTATCTTACTCCGCAGTCGAAACCAGCTCATAGTCCATCTGTTTTTTCTCAAGGTTGCAGCGCACCACCTTTATCTTGACATGGTCACCCAGACGATAACGCTTGCGGGTGCGCTGTCCTGTGATGCAGTAGTTCTTCTCATCAAATTCAAAGTAGTCACCACCCAGCGAGCGTATGCCTATCATGCCTTCGCACTTGTTTTCTATGATTTCAGCGTAGATTCCCCACTCGGTGACACCGCTGATTACGGCATCAAACACCTGACCCATGCGGTCAGCCATGTATTCCACCTGCTTGTACTTGATGCTGGCGCGCTCGGCCTGCTCGGCCAGTTGCTCCCTGCCTGAGCAATGCTCGCAATACTCTTCATACTTGGGCTGGCTTACACTGCGTCCGCCACCCATGTAACGGGTGAGCAGACGGTGTACCATCAGGTCTGGATAGCGGCGTATGGGCGATGTAAAGTGTGTGTAGAACTTGAATGCCAGTCCGTAGTGTCCGATGTTTTCGGTAGTATAGCATGCCTTCTGCATGGAGCGGATGGAGATGGTCTCTATGAGTTCCTGCTCTTTCTTGCCCTTGACCTCCGATAACATCTTGTTCATGGACTTGGCCATCTCGGCGGGATCACCGTTGGTCTTGAGTTTGTAACCGAACTTGGCCACAAAGTTCTGCAGGTTCTCCATACGCTCCGGATCGGGCTCATCGTGTACACGGTAGACGAATGTCTTGGGATTGCCGCCCTTGACATTCCCGATGAATTCGGCCACAGTGCGGTTGGCCAGCAGCATGAACTCCTCGACCAGCTGGTTGGCATCCTTGGACTCCTTGAAGAATACGCTTACAGGATGCCCTTTCTCATCTATCTCAAACCTGACCTCTACACGGTCAAAACTCAGGGCTCCGTCCTGGAAACGCTTGGCGCGCAGTATCTTGGCCAGGCTGTCCAGGGTCATTATCTCGGTCTTGAACTCATCGCCCGGCAGTTTCTCCTTGCCTCCCTGCTGCTCACGCTCAATGATTGCCTGCACCTCCTCATAGGCAAAACGGCGGTTGCTGCGTATAACGGTGCGTGCTATGCGGGAGCGTTTTACCACGCCGGCATCGGTCATTTCAAGAATGACGGAGTATGTGAGTTTATCCTCATCCTGACGCAGGGAGCACAGGTTATTGCAGAGTTTCTCCGGCAGCATCGGTATGGTACGGTCCACCAGGTATACGGATGTAGCCCGTTTGAAAGCCTCTTTGTCGATGATACTACCCTCCTGGACATAATAACTTACGTCGGCGATATGCACGCCTACCTCCCACAAGCCTTTCTTTATGGGACGTATTGAAAGTGCGTCGTCAAAGTCCTTGGCGTCATGGGGGTCAATAGTGAAAGTGGTAACGTCGCGGAAATCCTCGCGGCCGGCCAGGGCGGCATCGGTAATCTCCGATGAAATCTGTTCGGCAGCCTGCTCCACGTTTTCAGGATATGTATATGGCAGTCCGTATTCAGCCAGGATTGCATGCATCTCGGTGTTGTTTTCACCTGCCACACCCAGAATGTCTATTACCTTGCCTACTGGATTGCGGTCAGGCGTATCGGGCCATTCCACGACCTTTACCACGGCTTTCTCGCCGTCCCGTCCTTTCTTTAGGCTGGCCATAGGGATATAGATATCCTTGTCTGATTTATCGGGAGTAACCAGATAGGCAAACTTGCCCTTGACCTGAAGGGTACCTACAAATGTGTCTTTAGCGCGTTTCAGTATCTCCGTTACCTCGCCTTCGGGCCCGGCATGCGGACGGCGTGCAAACAGGACTACCTTTACGCGGTCACCGTTTACCGCGCCAGCCGAATTCCGTTCCGCCACGAATACGGGATCGCTTCCGTCATCGGGAACAAGGAAGTTCTTTCCGCCGACACGGCGCTGCAGGACACCCTCAACGAACTTGCTCTTCTGCATAAGGCTGAACTGACCGTCTTTCTCCTTGAGGAAACCGTCTTCGGCCAACTCCAGAACGATGTCCAGGCACATGCTGCGCATGGGATGAGTCTTGAGTTTCAACTCATCATACAGTCTTTTTACACTTATACTGCTCTCCTGATTGTCACGGAACCAGTCCGTAACAAGGTCCGTCATTGTCCTGCGGTTAAGACGGACACCTCCTTTATATGATCTTCCCATTTTGAGATAGTTTTGTTCTGTTTACGAAGATACAAATTAAAAATCGGAAGCAATGCGCTGCCTCCGATTTTTATTCAAAGCCCCAGGTCCGATGCCTTGAGCTGAAGTAGTTCCATCTTACGTTTGATTATCGGAACCTCATTGTCTATAAAGTCAACCCGCATCTTCTCCAACGCTATGGCTTTTGCACCCTCGGACACAAAGTATCCGATGCCGCGCTGGTTGTATATGATGCCGTCCATTGTAAGTTTCTCGTAACTGCGCATGGCTGTGTTGGGGTTTACGCCCAACTCACCGCCCAGTTCGCGCACTGACAGTATCCTGTCACCCTCCTTCAGCTCGCCGCTCAGTATCTTTTCACTGATTCCATCGGCAATCTGGAGATATATCGGCTTGTTCTGACTGAATTCCATAATAAGTCCTTTTTAATGTTCCATCTTCTTAACCCTCAACCATATCAGTATAAAGAGTATTACGTTTACAATTGTATCACTAAGGGTATCTGTCAATACTGCATGTTTTACCATCCAGGTTATGAGGGGGAATGAATCCATCAGTTCCTCGGGGCTCATGCCACTGTTTGCCGCCTCCTGGAACCTTTCCAGTACTCCGCGTGTGAGAATCGGAGTCAGTAACATGCTGAGCACAATGCTGAACAGTATCATGAATCCTATTGTCTTGGCCGGCTTGGATGATTTGAACCACAAGGCACCCAGCAGGAAGATAAGTAGAATACCAGCCATATCATCATAATACAACCAGGGATTGGAGAAGGCCTTTATATCCTCGAAATCGGGCATGACACTACCTATTTCAGAATACATTTTCCCCATTACATTGGATAGATAGTACTGACCGTCATTGACTGCCATTATTATGGATTCGCCGCACGAACGGTCCAGCAGACATACTATCTGGTCCACCGACAGGTATATGGCAAGGAAGGCCAACGGGACTGCTATGCAGCATACTATCACCATTGAAACCGTCCTTTCCATCGTTGAAACCGGCATGGTCAGGAACGATGAACCCTCCTTCTTGTCGGTAAAGAAACCGTATATCTTTGAAGGGGAAGAGATTAATATAACCACAGCAGAGATGACAAACAGCGTAATCCTGCCGACTAAGTTCATACTGTACCATCCCTGACCCAGGAACGTTGAGAAGAATCCGGCCAACAGGTAACCTGCAAAACTGATAGATGCCATGACCAGCAGTGAAATGCCGTATCTGGCAATGGCATTCCTGATATCTGTCACAAGATAACGACCAAAACGGTTTATATTAAAGAAATCACTATTCATAGCCGTAATCATTTTATTTGTTGAACATTTCCTTTATCATACCCTTGTGGAGCAGAACTGCGTTGAACAGTGCTTCAATGTTGACCTTGCTCTCAACGCCTTCCTTGTTTACAAGTACCTGGATGCTGCCGCCTGGAATCATCTCCGAATAGAGAGCAGAGGGATCAGCTTCGGACGTGTAGTCAAAATAGAGCTTACGGGCGATTTCATCGAGTGATGCGTTCAGAAGTACATCCCTGCGGTCCAGGATAATGATAGGATCGATGATTGCCTCCAGGTCACGTGCCTGATGGGTTGATATGAGCAGGGTTGACTCATCGGATGTGTACTTTGAAACGGCCTTGCGGAACTGACCCTTGGAAGGTATGTCAAGTCCGTTGGTCGGCTCATCCATAAAGAGATACTTTGTGTTGCAAGCCAGTGCAAAACTGATGAAAGCCTTCTTGAGCTGACCGTATGACATATGGTCCATGCGCTGATTCTCATCTGTATCAAACACTTTCATTATCTCCGAAAACTTCTCAATACTGAATTTGCTCCAGTACTGGCCATGGTCACTTGCATAATCGATTGCCTTACGGCGCGGGGCCGGAACCTCATCGGGCAGATAATAGATGTTGGAGAGAAATGACGGTTTGCGGTCAAACGGCTTCTGACCATCCACTTCAATAGATCCTTCCCTAACATCCTTAAGGCCGGCAAGCAAGGTCAGAAGTGTGGTCTTGCCCACTCCGTTCTCTCCCAGGAGTCCGTAAATGCGGCCCTCCTCAAGATTCATCGAAATGTCTTTCAGTACGACGTTGTCACCGTAGCTGAATCCTAATTTCTTGATTGTAATCATTGTTGTATCGTTTGTTGTTGTTTGTTTATCGGTGTATTACTTTACTAAGACACTGCAAATATAAGGCGCAATTATTTACCGACAACAGAATTAACGTATTTTAACTCTGTTCTGCGTATGTTCTACGCACGTGCGTACCTAATTAATTGCCATACCTGCCACCACAAGCGTTGTAGCCCCGATTCTCTGCAAGTATGGCTCCAAAAATGGCCAAAACACGGGTTTTCGCTGCCATACTTGCAAAATACCGCCCTTTAAAGGCCATTTTACGCAAGTATGGCCATTTTTAAAAATACGCTGTACCTGCGTAACTAAATACGCTGTACCTGCGTAACTGATTTGTCAGCAATTATCCATATATTTGCCAGACAAGAAACCTGATTACCATACTATGAAAAAAGATCATCTCTTTGAACTGGCCGAAAGTTACATTTCCCAGACGGGAATATCGGTCTTTCTGACCGGCCGTGCAGGTACCGGAAAAACTACATTCCTCAAGTACATTGTTGAGAATACGCCCAAGCGCTGCGTAGTGCTGGCGCCAACAGGTGTGGCCGCAATCAATGCAGGCGGCGTTACGATCCATTCATTTTTCCAACTGCCGCTGTGCCCGTATCTGCCCGATGTAAAGGAACTTGTCACAGAGTATCAGCTACCCGAAGCAAGACGTCAGTTGCGCAAGGAGAAGGTCAAGATAATAAAGACGCTGGACCTGCTGATAATAGATGAGATATCCATGGTCCGCGCAGACCTGTTGGATGCCGTTGATGCCGTTATGCGCAGATACAGACACAACAGCAAACCTTTTGGCGGGGTGCAGTTGCTCATGATAGGCGATGCACACCAGCTTCCGCCAGTAGTTACCGAACAGGATGAGCCATGGCTCAAGAAAGTTTACAAGTCACCTTTCTTTTTCCATTCCAAGGTTATGCAGCAGCTCAAGTACGTTACTATAGAACTGCAAACGGTTTATCGTCAATCAGATACATCATTCCTGGATATACTCAACAGCATCCGTGGCGGAGTGATGGACAACGCTACCTACCGCATGCTCAACAGCCGTCTGGATCCGCGTTTCAACCCCGATGACAGCTTTGCGGCATCGGGCCAACGATGGATCCGCCTTACCACCCACAACCGTCAGGCCGACAGCATCAACCAGGAGAAAATGAAGGCCCTGAAAACAAGGTTGTACACATTCTACGCAGAGATAAAGGGCAATTTCCCTGAAAATACGTTTCCCGCTGAAAAGGTGCTACAACTCAAGGAAGCCGCACAGGTAATGTTCCTGCGCAATGACTCCCGCGAGGGACGGTACTATAACGGAAAGATAGCCACTGTAACCTCCATAGACTATGATGACGGCATCATTGTGACCGATGAAAACGGCGATGAAATCAATGTCCCGATTGAAAAATGGGAGAACATCCAGTACGAGATAGACAAAGATACCAAGGAGATTGTACCCAAAGTAGAGGGAACTTTCTCACAGTATCCGCTGCGTGCCGCATGGGCTGTCACCATCCACAAAAGCCAGGGACTGACGTTTGACAATGTAATCATTGATGCGGCATCGGCCTTCAGTTTCGGACAGGTTTATGTAGCTCTTTCACGCTGCCGTACCCTTGAAGGAATTGTTCTGAGCAGCCCCATATCGCAGTCCTGCCTGATCAACAACAGCGATGTATCCGGATTCCATGAGCAGTTCCTGCCGGTATCCGAAATGGAACGTCAGTTGGAGGCATCTCGTGCAGAGTATTTCATGAACATTCTCAAAGAGTGTTTTACGTTCAGCGAACTTGAAAGGCTTACCGGATGGGCAGGCGGTATATTCAACAATCATCTTAAAAACACCTATCCTGAGCAGACCGCCAGGATGGAAGAGAATCGCCGCAAGATCAGGGATATTGAAAAAGTAGCCGAGGCGTTCCGCCGTGAGTTGGACCGCATCGGCCTTACCGACAAGGCTCATTTAGATGAAAGAGTGGCCAAAGCGGCAGGATATTTCCTTCCGATACTTATTGAAGTGGCATCGGATGTAACTCCAATTATGTCCGTTTCCATCGACAATAAGGATGTAAAGAAATCTCTTACTGAAGCATCGGGCGAACTTTTACCGGAGCTCTCCATGCACCTGCTAAGTATGAGAGAGATTCTTGATAAAGGATTCACGATTGAGTCATATCTCCGGATAAGAAATGATGCCCTGTTGTCATCCAAGCCTAAGACAACGGTCAAGAATATAAAGGAGCCCAAGCCCGTAAAGGAGAAGGTTGTCAAGACCAAGCCAACAATAGAGGAAATCTACTCCGACAACCGCCACCCCGAACTCATCCAGCCGCTTATAGACTGGCGCACCGAACAATACATATCCCAGAACATCCGCGCCTACTGGGTACTCACCCAACGTACCCTCCTGGAAATAGCCGACACCTGCCCATCGACCAAAGAGGAACTCCTGGCCGTAAACGGATTCGGCCCCGCCAAATGGAAACAGTACGGCCAGCAGATCCTGGACCTGATAGCCAATCACAAAAAATAGTACAATTGGGGTCTGACCCCATTGGTACTATTTCATCTGATTACCTTAAAAACAATATACTATGAAACAAATGATTCACTGTTGTTTCACCTCTCACCACGAGGTGATGTTCCGTTGCCCGCAGGATGTGGGTTTCTTCCTTAACTTGCTTGCACTAACTTCATGGAAGTACGGTGTTGTTATTTTTGCCGATACCGAAATGTCAAACCATGTTCATTTATTGTTGTTTTCATCGGATAAAACCGAGAGTAGGCTGTCTGTTGGACCATATTCAAAGACCGTTATTAAGCCCGGTTTTGACCGGGATGGCAGCATCCTATACTCCGAATCCAACCAGTTGTCAGATTTTATTACTGCCTTAAGAAAGCGGTATACATGGTATTTCACTCAAAAATACCTGCGTGACTGCGGCGGAAGAATGGGTGAAAAATACTACTTCTCACTGATTATTGAGGGTAATTATCACATGATTTCAGCTTGCAGTTATGTGCTCAGGAACGGCCTTCATCATGGAGTTTCAGGCACTTCATTCATGTATCCCTATTCATCCATCAATGATATGTTCATTCCCGAATTGGGAAAAACGGAGCGCCCATACCAGGGAAACCGTAACCCTGATGAATACCACAAAAACAGGGCCGGTCACTGGATAAAGACAATATCTTCCGGGAACAAATCCACCCATGGATTGGTCTTTCCCAACGGTTATTCTCCCATCACCAGCCGCAATGCCATAAAACTCTATCTGCCCAGGTATTCCGAATGGCCCGATGACTGGGTAATGTCTCCTTCCGGAGTATTCCTGAGGCCTTGTTTCGAGCAGTTGCGTCAAACCGAACTTCTGTTTGTTTCGCCCGGAGCATTTGAATACAATATGTTCCGCAAGACCGATGAAAAATGGCTTGAAGAGCAGGAGCAGGACAGAAACGGTAAGCCCGCAATAAGCATTTCCGACATAGAGCCAATCCACAATGAAGATGCCGTCAAATCCTATATGTACAATGAAAAGGCTGCTACTTTCCGTAACTGTCGAAGCGACATAGATTTGTGCGGCATTATTGACCGATGCATACTCCCTGAATTCAAATCTCCATCCATATACCAGCTCAGCCGCGATAAGCGGGAATCCATCAAAAGGATACTAATGAATGATTTCCATGTGTCCGACAGTCAGGCTTCCCGCTGCCTGTGGCTGTAACGCAAAAAATGGCCATACCTGCGTAAAATGGCCTTTAAAAGGCGGTTTTTTGCAAGTATGGCAGCGAAAACCCGTGTTTTGGCCATTTTTGGAGCCATACTTGCAGGGAATCGGGGCTACAACGCTTGTGGTGGCAGGTATGGCCGCAAAAGGGCGCAGGGGGTAGAAAAACAACGGCCCGCAACCGGAAGCTGCGGACCGTTGATAGTACAAAGGCCTAGATTAGAACTCGGCCAGGTGCATGTCGCCCTTCTCGGCCAGGGCCTTGTGCAGGGCAAAGGCTTTGTCGAGAGCGTGGCTGGTCTGACCCTTCTGGGCTATCTTTAGGTAATCCCACATGAGCTGCTTGTAGTCGGGGTGCACGCAGTTCTCGATGATGCACTTGGCGCGCTCGGCGGGTGACTTGCCGCGAAGGTCGGCTATACCCTGCTCAGTTATGAGAACCTTGACGCTGTGCTCGTTGTGGTCCACGTGTGTGCACATGGGAACGATGGCGCTTATCTTGCCTCCCTTGGCTACTGACGGGCAGCTGAATATTGATATGAATGCGTTGCGGGTGAAATCGGCCGATCCGCCTACGCCGTTCATCATCTTGACACCACTTACGTGGGTTGAGTTCACGTTACCGTATATATCGGCCTCAAGGGCGGTGTTCATTGCGATAAGACCCAGACGACGTGCAACCTCGGGGCTGTTGGATATCTCGGTAGGACGGAGCACCAGCTTGTCCTTGAAGAAGTCCATATCATCGTAGATGCTCTGCAGGGTCTCGTTGCTTACGCTCAGTGATGAGCTGGAGCCGAACTTGCAGTGACCCTCACGCATCAGACCAATCACTGAATCCTGGATAACCTCGGTGTACATCTGGAATGCGGGAACCGACGGATCCTCACCCAGGGCACCCAGTACGGCGTTTGCAACATTACCCACACCGCTCTGCAAGGGCAGGAAAGTTGAAGGGATGATGCCGCGCTTAAGGTCAGAGATAAGGAACTGTGCTACGTTGTGACCAATCTGGAGGGTGGTCTCATCGGGGGCGGTGAATCCGCGGGCCTCGTCGGGGATATTGACCTCAACTATGCCGATGATCTTGGCAGGATCTACCTGAATGTAGTCCTTACCTATGCGGTCGCTGGGCTGATATACGGGAATCTCGCGGCGGTAAGGAGGATCGGCCGGCTCGTAGATATCGTGCAGACCCTTGGCGCAACGGGCGTGGGCTGCATTGAGTTCGATGATGAGCTTATCGGCCAGACGGGCTACAGTGGGAGCGATACCGACACCGGCGGTTACCCAGATCTTACCGTCCTCACTTACATCGAATGCCTCCATGATGCCGATGTTGAGCTTACCGTAGAATCCGTAACGGAGTTCCTGTGCCATCTGACTCAGGTTGATATCGTTGTAAGCGATTTCACCGTTATTAACGGCTGTGCGGAAATCCTTGTTTGTGGTATAAGGGGCGCGATAGCGGATAGCGTGCTCACGTGACAGTATGCCGTCACATGAATCGCCGGTGGATGCACCGGTGAATATGCTTATCTGGAACTCCTTACCCTGCTCATGAAGCTCATGGGCCATTAAACCGATCTCATGTGTTACGGCCTTGGGGGTACCGGCGGGAGTGAATCCGCTCAGACCTACGTTGTCACCGTTCTTGACAAAGCGTGCTGCCTCGGCAGCAGTCATTTTTTTGAAAGCCATTGCAATATGATTTTATACTTGTTTGATTTCTTTGGCTTAAAACCGCGCAAAAGTAAACAATACCTTAAACAAAAACAACTAAATTCGCAGCCGATTAGACAAAGGGATATGGAAGAACAGGCAAAGAAACTTTTCATCGAGACCTACGGCTGCCAGATGAACGTGGCCGACAGCGAGGTAATAGCTTCAATCATGCGCATGGCCGGCTACGAGCCGACTGAAAACATTGATGAGGCCGATGCCATATTCCTGAACACCTGTTCCATACGCGAGAACGCAGAGCAGAAGATATGGAACCGCCTGGAAGCTCTGAACGCCATGAAAAAGAAGAAAAAGGGCCTTTTCATCGGAGTTATGGGCTGCATGGCTGAGCGTACCAAAGAGGATCTTACCGAGAATCATCATGTGGATATAGTGTGCGGTCCCGATGCTTATCTTTCACTTCCGGACCTCATGGCGCAGGTGGAATCCGGCAACAAGGCGATGGATGTGGAACTCTCTACAACCGAGACCTACCGTGACATAATACCCGAGCGTATCTGCGGTAATCACATAAGCGGATTTGTATCCATAATGCGCGGATGTAACAATTTCTGCCACTACTGCATTGTACCTTACACCCGTGGCCGTGAGCGCAGCCGTGACCCACAGAGCATACTCAACGAGGTTTTGGACCTTAAGAAAAAAGGTTACAAAGAGGTAACTCTGCTGGGCCAGAACGTAAACTCTTACAAGTTTGAAGACGGACAGACCGTCGTAGGATTCCCGCAACTGCTCAAGATGGTTGCGGAGGCTGTTCCCGATATGCGGGTAAGGTTCACTACATCACATCCCAAGGATATGAGCGATGACACCCTGCATGTGATTGCAGAGATTCCGAATATATGCCGCCACATACACCTGCCGGTACAGAGCGGCAGCAGCCGCATACTCAAGCTGATGAACCGCAAGTACACCCGCGAGTGGTATCTGGAGCGTGTGGAAGCCATAAGGCGCATAATCCCCGACTGCGGTCTCACAACCGATATGTTTACAGGCTATCACTCTGAGACAGAGGAGGATCACCAGCAGAGTCTCTCACTGATGCGCGAATGCCGGTTTGACGCATCGTTCATGTTCCGTTACTCGGAACGCCCGGGCACATACGCCAGCAAGCACCTGCCGGACAACGTCCCCGAGGAGGTCAAGATACGCCGCCTGAACGAGATGATAGAGCTGCAGAACCAACTCTCACTGGAGTGTAACCGCAACTGCATCGGCCACGAGTATGAAGTCCTGGCCGAAGGATACTCCAAACGCTCCCGCCAGCAACTCTACGGCCGCACGGAGCAGAACCGTACCGTGGTGTTTGACAAAGGCACTCACCACCCGGGTGATTTCCTTAAGGTCCGCATATCAGACGCCACCTCTGCCACCCTCTTTGGCACTGAAATACAATAAAAAAACTTAAAACTCTTGACAAGGGGTATCTCGGGGTATTATCTTTGCGGTCGCTTTGCGCGTAGCGCGTGCGTACTCATATATGACCTATCAGGAGTTCAAGCCTTGTCCGTTATGTGGCGCACCGGAACAGATTCCGTTTGCCGGTTGCACTGATTTCATGGTAAGCAAGGAGTCATACACTCTCATGCGATGCCTCTCCTGCGGAGTGGTCTATACCCTGGATCCTCCTTCGGAAGAAGAGATGAAACAGTATGACAAGCTCAACCAGAAGCTAAAACTGGGCGACTCTCCAAGCGGACTTATCGGAAGACTCTATTTCAGAGTGAGGAACCAAATGCTCAGACGCAAGGCAAAACTGGTGGAGACTCAGGCTTACCGCACAAACGGCTCCCTGCTCAACTACGGCGCAAAAACAGGTTTCTTCTCAAACAGGATGGAGAGACGCGGATGGAAAGTGACATCGGTAGAAAAATATCATGAAGAGAGGCTTTTCTCACTGGAGATGTTCCATCACCGCATGATTGATATCCCCGAGATGGAGAATCTCCATGACGGAACTTTTGATGTCATAACACTATGGCATGTGTTTGAACACTGCCACGACCCCAACGGGCTTCTGGACCGGTTCTACAAGTTGCTCAGACCGGGAGGCATACTGATAATGGCATGCCCCAACATCCAGTCTACCGATGCGATGCACTACGGCCCCTACTGGGCTGCCTATGATGTACCGAGACACTTGTGGCATTTCTGCCCGAGTTCCATCAGCGGGCTGGCCTTAAGACACGGATTTACGCTGATGCACCACGAGAGGCTTCCGTTTGACAGTTTCTACATATCTGTCCTCTCCGAGAAGAGCATGAGGCACAGGATGGCATTCATTCGCGGCATGGCGGTAGGATTCCGTTCATGGATGGTTTCATTGACCAGGCGCGGCAAAAGCAGTTCGCTGGTTTACGTATTCAGAAAAAGACAAGAAACAGAGTGATATGGTTAAACAAAAGAAAAAAAGGAAAATAGACCTTCTGTTTATAACAGCCTGCATCAGCACGTCCCTGGTGCTGCTGCTCATAGGTATTGTAGCATTGCTGCTTATAACGGCCAATGACCTGTCACGCCATCTCAAACAGGAGATGACGGTTGAGGTTATACTGAAGGAGAGCATTACCGACACACAGTTTTCGGCACTCAGGCGCAGCATTGAGGCCTCACCTTATTGCGCCGTATGCTCTTACATATCAAAGGAAGATGCCCTTAAGGACATGACCAAGGCTATGGGGACAGACCCGTCACAGTTCCTGGAGTACAACCCGTTCTATGCTTCACTCAACATCCGTCTGGAACCACAATACGCCTGCAGCGACAGTCTGAAACTGATAGAGAAGAGAATATCCGCTTATGAGGGTGTACGTGAGGTTTCCTGGCAGAAAGACCTGCTGGACATAATAAACAGCAACATCCGCAAAGTGGCCGGCATACTTCTCATTCTTGCACTCATACTCTCCCTGGTTTCGTTCACACTGATAAACAACACCATAAAACTTACCATCTACTCCCAGCGTTTCATACTGTATTCAATGAAACTGGTCGGCGCCAAATGGTCTTTCATACGCAAACCGTTCATCAGCAGGAATCTGTGGATAGGTCTGGCATCATCTGCCCTGACCTGCCTGATGCTGTGGTACGGCATCAGGCTTGGACTCAAATATGAGCCTTGGCTGATCATGCTTTCAGAGCCCAAGATCATTATCCCCGTATTCATCATAGTCACGCTGATAGGACTACTCATAACCGGCGTATGCGCCCTCCATTCAGTGAACCGTTTTCTGCGTATGAAATCGGGTGAACTGCATTATGTCTGACAAATAATATTTTTCTGTATGGATAAGAACAAATTCGCTTTTACAAGAACCAATTACATTCTGACTGCTGTCGGAATGGCTGTAATCATCATCGGACTGCTCCTTATGACCGGTCCAAACAGTACCAATGATTTCTTTGAACCCGATATTTTCAGCGTCCGCCGCGTCAAGGTGGCCCCTGTAGTAACCCTTATCGGATTCATAACGGTAATAGTGGCCATCGCCTACAAGCCCAAAACCGATAAAAAAGAGGAGGAGAAAACAGAATGAGCTGGCTTGAATCACTCTTACTCGGCCTGTTGCAGGGGCTTACCGAATACCTGCCCATAAGCAGCAGCGGACACCTGGCTATAGCCTCATCCCTGTTCGGTATAGACGGAGAGCAGAATATGGCCTTTACGGTATTGGTGCATGTGGCAACCGTACTGAGCACTCTGGTGATCCTTTGGAAAGAGATTGTATGGATACTGCGTGACCTTTTCACCCGTCAGAGTTGGAAAAGTTACAGCGGACTCAATGAAGGAACCCGATATGCCATAAACATCCTTATCTCCATGATTCCGGTAGGAATCGTAGGAATTTTTTTCAAGGACAGGATTGAATCGATATTCGGTTCGGGGACAACAGTCGTAGGCTGCTGTCTGCTTGTGACCGCTGCCCTGCTCACATTCTCTTACTATGCCAAACCGCGTCAGAGAGAACAGATCAGCGGCTGGCATGCCTTCATTATCGGAATCGCCCAGGCTGTAGCGGTTCTGCCGGGCATATCACGTTCCGGCTCCACTATCGCCACTGGTATAATGCTGGGAAACAAGAAGGAACGTCTGGCACAGTTCTCATTCCTGATGGTTATACCGCCTATCCTTGGCGAGGCATTGCTGGATATGAAAGACCTGATTGAGTCGGCAGGCTCAAGTGCCGCCGGCGCTGATGCCGGTTTCGGTGTTCTGGCCATCGGGTTCGTGGCCGCATTCCTTTCCGGGTGTGCCGCCTGCAAGTGGATGATATCAATTGTGCGCAAGGGCAAACTCATATGGTTCGGCATCTACTGCGCTCTGGCAGGAATATTAACTCTTCTGTTCCTTTAACTTATGAACTTTGAAGAGGGTGTGATACTGGCTTTCGACAAACCTTACCGCTGGACATCGTTTGATGTGGTGGGTAAGGTCAGATGGCTTATATGCCGCCGCCTGGGAGTGAAGAGACTGAAGGTGGGACATGCCGGAACCCTGGACCCTCTTGCCACGGGAGTACTGATTGTATGTACCGGGCGTGCCACTAAACGCATTGAGGAACTGCAGTCAGGAACCAAAGAGTATTACGCCACGATACGTCTGGGAGCGACAACCCCGTCATATGACCTGGAGAAACCCATAGACGCCACCTATCCCACCGGACATATCACCCGTGAAATGGTGGAACAGGTTCTGGAACGTTTCAGAGGTACCATCCAGCAGGTACCGCCCACATTCTCGGCCTGTAAGGTGGACGGCAAGCGCGCATATAAGATGGCCCGTCAGGGCGATGAGGTTGAACTCAAGCCCAAGACCCTGGTCATCGATGAACTGGAGCTGACCGACTGCAACCTGCCGGATATAACCATCCGCGTGGTGTGCAGTAAAGGGACGTACATAAGGGCTTTGGCACGAGACATCGGTCAGGCGCTGGAGAGCGGAGGACATCTGATTGCCTTAAGGCGTACCCGTGTGGGTGACTACAAGGTTGAGGATTGCCTGAACCCTGAAAAATTCACGGAGTGGCTGGACACCATTGAAATTGAGAATTCTTGGAGCAGTGAGAGGAGAGACTAAGCTCGCTTAGGCTATCCCGAGTCGCGACAAGAATCATGGAACGAAGTGACATAATTGAGAATTGAGAATTAAATAACTATAAATACAAAAAAGGGAATGAAACTATCACAATTCAAATTCAAACTCCCCGAAGACAGGATTGCACAGTATCCTGTAGAACACCGCGACGAGTCAAGACTGATGGTCGTGCACAAGAAATCGGATGAAATAGAACACGTGCTGTTCAAGGACATCCTTAACTTCTTTGATGAAAAGGACGTTTTTGTATTCAATGACACCCGCGTATTCCCTGCCCGTATGTACGGCAACAAGGAGAAGACCGGTGCCCAGATTGAGGTATTCCTGCTGCGTGAACTTCGTGAGGAGAACCAGCTGTGGGATGTCCAGGTGGATCCGGCACGCAAGATACGTATCGGAAACAAACTCTATTTCGGCGAAGACAACTCTATGGTGGCCGAAGTGATTGACAACACCACGTCAAGGGGTCGTGTACTGAGATTCCTGTATGACGGTCCTCATGACGAGTTCAAGAAGGCACTATATGCATTGGGCGAAGCACCTATACCAACCTATCTCAAGCGTAAGGCATGCGCCTGGACTTTTGACGATGATGGAAAGATTATAACAAAGCCCATGTCCCAGAGAGAGAACGGGGATTTTTGTGATGAAGAGAGTTTCCAGACCATATTCGCCACAAACGAAGGTGCCGTAACCGCACCTACGGCCGGCCTTCATTTCAGCCGCGAACTCCTGAAACGCATGGAGATTAAAGGCATAGACCGTGCATTCATCACAATGCATTGCGGTCTTGGCAATTTCCGTGAGATTGACGTTGAGGACCTGACCAAGCACAAGATGGAGTCCGAGGAGATGTACGTTACCCAGGAGTGCACCGAGATAGTGAACAATGCCAAACTGGGCGGCCACAAGATATGCGCCATAGGCAACACCGTGAATCGCGCCCTTGAGACCGTAGTGGGTACCGACCACCTGATCAAACCGTTTGACGGCTGGACCAACAAGTTCATATTCCCGCCATACACATTCAGTGTTGCAGACAGCATGGTAAGCAACTTCCAGTTGCCGGAGTCCATTCAGCTCATGCTCACCTGTGCATACGGCGGATATGAGAAGATCATGGCCGCATACAACCTGGCCGTAAAGGAGGGTTACAGGTTTGGCTGCTACGGAGATGCAATGCTGATAATAGACTGATTTACGCCGATGGCACAACTGTACCTTTCTCTTGGAACCAATCTGGGCAACAGGCGCTCCAATCTGGATACCGCCCTGGACCTGATTGCCCGTGAGGTAGGTATCATAAAGGCCAGGTCTAGCGTGATTGAGACAGAGCCTTGGGGGTTTGACAGCCCCAACAGTTTTCTGAACATGGCTATACTGGTACAGACGGACCTCAAGCCTCTGGAAGTACTTGACAGGACCCAAAGGATTGAGAAGGATATGGGGAGGACTTCAAAGACCGGTGCAGACGGTTACCATGACAGGATCATAGACATTGACATACTCCTGTACGATGACCTGACTATGGATACCCCCAGACTGACAATACCCCATCCACGAATGTATCAGAGGAGATTTGTAATGGAGCCGCTTGCCCAGATAGCTCCGCATATTGTAAAGGACTATTGATTATGGCTGACAATTATCTGGAGAACCATTATGATGATTATCTCAAGCGCAAGGCCGCCTGGGAGAAATCACAGAAGCGCGGAAAGCTTAAGACCAAGCCTGACGTTCATAGGCCTGATGATGAAGCATTATAACAACCGTTAAAACCGGATTCCTATGAAAGAGATGACTCTTAAGGACATTCAGGATGTATCGCTCCGGATACTCAAGACGGTGCACGGTTTCTGCGTTGAGAACGGCATCAGATACTCATTGGCATACGGCACGCTGATAGGAGCCATACGCCATAAGGGGTTTGTCCCATGGGACGATGACCTGGATATCATCATGCCCAGGCCGGACTATGACAGGTTCTGCAGCACATTCCGGGCCCAAGGGTATCAGGTGGTCTCCAGACAGAACCTCAAAGACTGCTTTATCCCCTTTGCCAGGGTCTGTGACACAGTATCCACATCCTTAATGACCATGGAACCATGGATCAGACAGCAGGGTGACCTGGGAGTCTGGATAGACATCTTTCCGGTCGATGCCGCCCCCGATGACAGGGATGCTTTCCACAATCTGTATCTCAAGGCAAGCCATCATCATGCCAAGTCCATAATGGCACGCAGGCCATATAGGCCATTGACCGGAAGCAAGCCTTTAAAGTACAATCTCAACACTATTAAAAAGAGAATCTTTGCCCTTTTCCGGCATTCACCGGAATATCATCTTGACGCAATGCAACAGATTATAGGCATGACTCCGTACGGGTCTACCTGCCATCTGGCTCAATTTGCATATCCCGCCAAAGAGGAGTACTTTGACGCCAAGGTTATGGACGGATACCATCTTACGGATTTTGAGGACTCAAGGTTCTACGTCATTGACAGATATGACGAATTACTCAGGATAGAGTACGGTGATTATATGACACTGCCTCCTTTAGACCAGCAGAAACCCCAACAGGATTACATAACATTTTTTTGGAAGGACAAATAAAAACATAATTAACTGACCTTATGAAAGCTATTATACTGAATTCAGGATTAGGACACAGGATGGGATCCATTACCGACACCCATCCCAAGTGTATGACTGAGATCTCATCGGACAACACAATCCTGAGCCGTCAGCTCAAGAAACTGGTAGCATTCGGAATAGACCAGGTCATTATGACCACCGGGTACTACAACAGTATACTTGAGGAGTACTGCAGCGGGTTGCACCTGCCCATAAAGTTCACCTTCGTGAACAATCCCATATACGACAAGACAAATTACATATACAGTATCTATTGCGCCAAGGACCTGCTCAAGGATGATGACGTAATCCTTATGCACGGCGACCTGGTGTTTGAGCCGCTGGTATTGGAAGCAATACTCAAAAGCGATGTCAGTTGCATGGCTGTAAGCAGTACACTGCCATTACCTGAGAAAGACTTCAAAGCCGTTATAAAAGACGGCCGGATAGAGAAAGTAGGCATTGAGTTCTTTGACAATGCAATGGCAGCCCAGCCCCTCTACAAACTGCTTAAGGAGGACTGGCTGGTATGGCTTGAGGCTATAGAGCGTTTCTGTGAGAACGATGACCGCAAATGCTATGCCGAGAATGCTTTCAACCAGGTGTCGGACCGATGCCGCATCTATCCTGTAGATGTCAGGGATATGCTCTGCGCCGAGATTGACACCCCGCAGGACCTGGAGACGGTAAGCGCTCGCGTTAAGGAGGTCAATGAACGCACGGTCTATATGTGCTGCTCTACCGATTACATTCACAGCGGACACATTGCCATAATAAAAAAAGCCTGCCGTTTGGGCCGATTGACGATTGGTGTACTGTCAGATGAGGCGGTAGCCAGTTACAAGCGTTATCCGCTGCTTCCGTTTGATGAACGCAAATCGCTGTTTGAGAACATAGCCGGAGTTGAGAAGGTTGTAGAACAGAAGTCCCTGAGCTATGCCGATAATTTGAGGCTACTCAAGCCTGATTATGTAGTTCATGGTGATGATTGGGTGGAGGGATTCCAGAAACCTATCCGCGAAGAGGTAATCGGAATACTTAAGGAGTACGGCGGAAAACTGGTTGAATATCCTTACTCATCGGACCCCAAATACAAACAACTGGACTCCACCCTGCGTGCCGAATTGGCTATGCCCGATATGCGCAGAGGGAGACTTCGCAAGCTCATCAGTATGAAGGGACTGGTAACCGCAATGGAAGCCCACAGCGGTATCACAGGTCTGATAGTTGAGAAAACTACCGTGCTTCAGGACGGCAAGACCTACCAGTTTGACGCCATGTGGATAAGTTCGCTGTGCGACTCCACCGCCAAGGGCAAACCCGATATTGAGCTTGTGGATATGACCAGCCGTTTCCGCACCATTGATGACATAATGGAGGTAACCACCAAGCCTATCATATTTGACGGTGATACCGGCGGATTGACCGAGCATTTTGTATATACGGTCCGTTCACTTGAACGCATGGGTGTATCTATGGTTATCATTGAGGACAAGACAGGACTCAAGAAGAACTCCCTGTTCGGCACTGAGGTCAAGCAGACTCAGGATTCAATTGAGAACTTCTGCGAGAAGATAAAAGCCGGAAAGCGTGCCCAGAAGACCAAGGAGTTCATGATATGCGCCCGCATTGAGAGCCTGATCCTGGAGCGGGGCATGGAGGATGCACTGAAACGTGCATTCGCGTTTACCGCCGCAGGAGCCGACGCCATCATGATACACTCGCGCAAAAAGGATCCCGCCGAGATATTTGAGTTTGTGGAGAAGTTCCGTAAGGAGAACAAGGTAACCCCGATTGTGGTGGTACCGACATCATTCAACACCGTGACAGAGGATGAGTTCAAACAGCGCGGAGTCAATGTGGTGATTTATGCCAACCAGCTGACCCGCACAGGATTCCCCGCCATGCAGGATGCGGCACGCACCATACTGGAGAACCACCGCGCCAAGGAGTGCGATGACAAGTGCATGTCCATAAAAGAGATAATAACACTTATTCCCGAAGAGTAAACCGATATGATAAGACCTGAATTCTTTATAGAGGCCCTCAGACAGAAAGGGATTGACTGTTTTGCCGGTGTGCCGGACAGCCTGCTCAAGAACATATGCGCCTACATAACAGACCACTTTGATGCCAGTCATAACATAATTGCTGCAAATGAAGGTGCTGCCGTAGGATTTGCCGCAGGTCACTATCTGGCCACAGGACAGCCGGCCTGCGTATATATGCAGAACAGCGGTGAAGGCAACATAATCAACCCTCTGGCATCACTTACAGACCGTGAAGTCTATAACATTCCGGTGCTGTTGCTTATAGGCTGGCGCGGACGCCCCGGTGTCCATGACGAGCCCCAGCACGTAAAGCAGGGAAAGGTTACAACCGGTCTGCTCAATGTAATGGGTGTCAACTACGAGGTCCTGAGCAAGGAAGAGGACAAGGCTGCCAAGCAGATAGAAAAGGCTGCATCGGCACTCCGTGACAACGAGGTCTTTGCCCTGGTGATAGAGAAGGATACGTTTGATGAGTACAAACTTCAGAACGTCAATGCCAATGACCTGACCATGACACGTGAAGAGGCTATCCAGACTGTGGCATCGGCCTTATCACCCAAAGACGTGATAGTAAGCACCACCGGTATGATAAGCCGTGAACTGTTTGAAGCACGTGCGGCATGGGGGCAGGGTCACGAACGTGATTTCCTGACAGTAGGCTCAATGGGACATGCCAGCCAGATTGCATTAGGAATTGCCTTAGAGAAGACAGACCGTAGGATATGGTGTTTTGACGGTGACGGAGCCACAATAATGCATATGGGTTCAATGGCAATAGTGGCCAGCAAGAAACCGGCCAACTATATACACGTGGTATTCAACAACGGAGCCCATGACTCAGTAGGCGGTCAGCCCACCGTAGGACTTGCCATAGACCTTCCGGCAGTAGCCAAAGCCCTGGGTTATTCCGCAGCATTCAGTGTAAGCACCATACAGGAACTAAAATCTCAACTCTCAATTCTCAACTCTCAATTCTCAGAAGGTCCGGTACTGATTGAAGTAAAGGTAAAGAAAGGTAACCGCAAGGACCTGGGCCGTCCCACCACAACACCTATAGAGAACAGGGATGCACTGATGCAGTTCCTAAAGAAATGACATTATGCAGAAGATAATACAAGGCATAGACAGACTGCAGGATCTGGTCAGGACCATAGGGAGCCGTAAGCTGTTCATGGTCATAGACTCGTCATACCCGTTCCTTAACATAAAGGATAGAATTGAGGAGATAACCGTGACCAAAGTCTGTTTCTCTGATTTCAGGCCTAACCCCCTGTATGAAGACGTGTGCAAAGGCATAGACCTGTTCCATAAGGAGGAGTGCGATGCCATACTGGCCGTAGGCGGTGGCAGCTCCATTGATGTGGCCAAATGCATAAAGCTGGCTGTTTTAGCCCGTGAAGGACGTGAAGGGCTTATCCCTCCGCTGGTATCAAAGCGTCTTGATATAGACGGATCACGTATTCCGTTAATTGCCATCCCTACAACAGCAGGCACCGGAAGCGAGTCAACCCACAATGCCGTAATGTATTATCAGGGCTCAAAGCAGACCGTAACCAATGACGGCGTCCTGCCCGATTATGCCCTGCTTGAGCCAAAAGTCCTGGCCACACTACCCCTCTACCAGAAAAAATGCACTATGATGGATGCCCTGTGTCAGGGTATTGAGAGCTGGTGGTCAGTAAACTCAACCGATGAGAGCAAGGGCTATGCCAAAATAGCAGTGGAACTCATTACCCAATACTGGCGCAAGTACATATTTGACAATGATGCCGATGCTGCCGCAAACATAATGCTGGCTGCCAACTATGCAGGCCGGGCCATAAACATATCGGCTACAACCGCAGCCCACGCCATGAGCTACAAGATAACGTCAATGTACAAACTTCCTCATGGTCACGCAGTCGCAGTCTGCCTCCCGGAGATATGGGAATACATGACAGCCCATCCGGAACACTGCATCGACCCCAGAGGCAAGGAGTATCTGACCGATATCTTCAACCAAATATCTGAAAGTCTTGGAACAGCCGGACCAAAGGATTCGATAGTCTTTGTCCGCCAAATGATGAAAGAGATGGATATGGAGAATCCTGTTGCCGTCAACAGGGAACAGGAACTGGGACTGCTTACCGAATCGGTCAATCCGGTCAGACTCAAGAACAACCCGGTGGAACTGACACGGGATGTCTTATTTGATCTCTACAATAGGATTTTAAGGTAACAGCTACAGGGATCTATTCAAAGCCCTTTCTGGTTTCTTCCAAGTATTCCTTGCCGTATCTCAGGTCAGGCTCCATGTAGTTGCCTTCGCCCCACTCATTCCAGGCTTTGATAAAGACCAAAGATTCTTTATTGCCTTTTGAGTCCTCCAGTTCTTTTATCTGCCTGCAATAATCATACCATTTCTGAGGAGTGCTGTTAATCATCATAGTTCCCTTCCAACCCGATCTGGGCGAATGGTCAAAGTTCGGCATGATGCATGGAGTCAACTCAGGATGCTGCTTAAAGTATTTGACTGCCTCCTTTACATATCTGGAATAATCAAAAGCCAGAGGAGGCCTTTTAATACGACCCTTAATTTTACTTAGCAATGTAGCACCCACCTCCAGGGAAACAGTGGTCATATGCTCGTATACTATAGCGTCATATCCCGCCTCCTGGGTTTTTGACAATCTGTGTTCACCCTGACAAAAACCAAAGAAGTAAAAACCTGGAAGCCCATTCTCGGACGCAAGTCTGTTCCAGATATCCTTCATGACATGAAAATCGGCAAAATTCACAGGATCAAAGATTCCATAGATCAATTTACCGTCTGTTTTCATGTAACGCTTGTCCTTAAAGGCAGGCAACATTGCATAAAACTGATTCTTGTAATCTTCTTCGCCGGGATAGGTCTGCTCTATCAGCAGTTTATCGGGACTTGAAGGGTCCCAAGTCTTCTGATACCAACTGTGATTCGCCCAACAAAGACAGAAAGGAAAATCCGGCTTTCCTGATTCAACGACTTCGGTAAACACTTTATCCAAAAGTCTGCGTCCGGCAAACCAATAGTGCCAATAGCAAAAACCTTCAATTCCTCCCTCGCGGGCAAGCTCAGCCTGCTGTTCACGCACTTCGGGAACCCTGAGGTCATAATAACCCAGGTCGGCAGGAACGCGGGGCTGGTAATGGCCTTTGAACAAGGGCTTGGCATTACCTACGTTTGTCCACTCCGTGAAACCTTTCCGCCACCATTCATCATTCTCGGGAGTAGGATAGAACTGTGGCAGATAAAATGCTATCAGACGTGTCTTGTAATCACTCATTTCTTGTCGTTTTTTACATCCTCGTTAAAAGCGCACTCTATTTGGAACAGAATGCCGTCTATATCAGCCTCCTTAAGATTATTGATCTGTGCAACCCTGTTATGGATTCCGTTTCTCTCAAATGCACCCTTAAACTTGTAACTATATGCAAGTCCGAACACAGGTGTACCTGTAAAAATAGCGGCGTAATTGGCATGCATGCGTGTTCCTACAAAAAAGTCCATTTGGGATATCAGGTATTTTACCTGCGGTGAAATCAGGTCTTTGTCAACAAACGTAACATCCTTTTTGTCTTCCAACGATTCATAGAACTCTTTGGATGATACCATATCGTCATTGTCTGTTTCCGGCTTGTTCACATTATATGCATGCGGAATGATATAAACGTGACACCCTTTGTCATTAAACAGTTTTACCAGGCGTTTCATCAATTCAGGATAGCATTCAAACTCCCCTGCCAGATTCCCGAACCTGTTTGAATAAGCCAGACCACTCAAATTAATACCTGCACACGGATGCTTGATTTCTATTTCAAAAGGCTCCGGTTGCATGTAATAAGAAAGGTCATTCGCCAATTCATATTCTAAACCGGCATCATTGAGTTCATTGATATAATTGGTATCTCTGACATATATTTTCTGTGCCTTTTTAAGAAAGGCCATGATCCTTTCCTTATTTGATTCTAATTGAAAAGGTCCGATTGTCTGAGGCAGAAGGATGAACGGTATCCCAAATTCAATAGCCCATCTCATTTCAGGCAGACGGAAGTTCAACAGGTACTCACCATAGATATCAGTAAGTCCGTCTCCTCCATTGATTGCTGCAATCAGTTTTACGTTCTTTACCGTACGTTTGAATAATGTATTGAAGAAATGCAACTTAGTCCTGTACAATAGCTTTTCCATGGCCCAAACGGAAATGATATGCTGCTTCCATATCCTTCCGTTTATTTCAAATTCCTTGGTTGTTATCTTTGGACCACCGGTAAACGGGTATCGATAGAATCTGAATTGAACTATCTCATATTCATCATCAATGTATCCTTTCTCTTTCAGAAAAGCCAGAGCACCGTATCCAAGAGCCGCGGTTCCACGGTTGTTGGAACGGACATTGAAGTCCGACAGTATTAAATATTTTGGCGTTACGGATTTCATTTCTTTACTGATGATATTCCCTTTTTTACACGTCCGGCTATCTTCTGCATTACTGTAAGCGGAGTGGAGTTTGCTTTTTTGATTGCAGAATATGCATCTGATTCATTAATATCGGAAGTTACTACCTCTACCAGAATCGGACAATCGGATTTTTCAATCAGTCTTTCTTTAATCTGCAGGAAATCTTCAACTGTTTTTACAGAATGATACTCGAATCCATTGGTTAAAGCCCAACCTTCAGCCCCTTTAAAGTGTCCTGCTGCGGCAATATACCTGTCAATGCTTGCATTCTTCTCGGATGATCCTCCTAACTTGAACTCTATTCCACCATTGTTGTTTATCAGTACTATCCTTACGTTATTCCCAATATAACGGATTCCCAACGAGTTCATGTCATAGAAGAAAGACAAGTCTCCTATAAACATGAAGCACAACTCATCGGTCATGACGCTTTGCCCCAGGAATGTTGACATACATCCGTCTATTCCGAAAGCTCCGACATTGCAGAAACAGTTGACCCTGTTCTTGAACCTGAACAGGTTCCAGGTTCTCAGGGAATTATGAATCGAGAAGTTTACATATGAATTCTCAGGAATGAGATCGCACATTTGCTGTGCCACGAATACAGCCGAAAGCGGAAGGTCATCAACCGCCACATACTTTCCGACTGCCTCTTTCCAAACCTTGACATATTCATTCTCTGTCCCCGGAAGATTGAACGATGAGAAGAAATCAACGGCAGAACACTCGAACACCTTAGTCAAATGATCATAGGTATCGGCAATATCGCCTGTTTCTGATATTCTCCAATGTTCATACTGTTTCCCTGTCTCTGCAAGTTTATGGTAAAACGGATAATCACCCGTCTGACCACCGATTGAAATCAGAATATCAGGACAGAATGATTCATCAAACTCCTTCTGGGAAAGGCAGGTCAGCAGAAGATTTCCATTCACGGTATAATCATTCTGCATATTTGAAAGGTGATTCACATATATTGCAGTGTTAGTGCGTGAAGCGAATTCCACCAATGCCGAATCGTCCATTCCCCTGTTCTCTCCCACAACGACAAGAAAACGCTTGTTTCCGGGATCAATGCCTGAAACGTCCTCTTTCTGATATCTCTTTATGACTTTCACATCAGGGAGAGGATCTGAAGAATCCTGTGTCAGTTCAGTATCCAGCATAGGTACGTTCAGTTGAACAGGAGCGGGTACGTTATGTGTCAGACTCAGAATAGCTTCGTTTATCAGCCGTTCGCACAGCATACGGTCGTGCTCATCGGAAACATACGGGAGGGAATAGGTGGCTCTGACGGCATCCTTTGGAAGAGATGTCTGATCAGGCGCCTGCAAATATTCCTGATATGTGTATTGAGGGTGTTTGGAAAAAGTGATGGCCAGAATAGGCACGTGTTTATAGAATGCCTCTGTCAGACCGGGTATGTAGTTTCTGGTTGCCTGGGCGCTGGTACAGCAGACTGCAACCGGTTTTCCTGTGGAGAGATAGATTCCTATAGCGAAATAGAGCGCGCTCCTTTCATCAACGACCGAGAAACATTTAAAGAAAGGATCGTCCTGCACGCCTCTGACAAAAGCGGCATTGGTTCCGCCAGGACTCAAAACCAGTTGATTTATATCATGCTTCTTTAATAAAGCAATAACCAGACGTACGTTCTTTGCTACTGAATACATAGTTGCTATTTTAAAGTATAACCTCCGTCACAGACTATCGTCTGACCTACTATCGCATTGCCGGCATCACTGATCAGGAAGAGTGCAAGTTCAGCAATCTCGCCGGGCAGAATGACACGCCCTATAGGATTCTGATCCGTATACAGGTTCTCACCCTGTTCCAGTGAAAACTGCTGCATTGACGTTTTCACCACTCCCGGAGCAATTCCGTTTACAATGATCCTGTCTTTCACCAGTGTTTTTCCTAATCCTTCAGTCAGGCCTCTGATATCCCACTTGACCATTCTGTACGGATAGGTCGCTCCAACAAAACCACCCTGAGACGATATGTTGACAATCTTCCTGTATTCATCGGGTGAAATCTGTTGTTTCCAACGCTTTGTCAACGATTGAGTCAGGAAAAACAATCCTTTGAGATTAGTGGAATATATTTTGTCCCACTCCTCTTCGTCTACATTGCCCCAGAACTTGGAGGGAGCAATACCCGCATTGTTCACCAAAACAGAAATATTTCCTCCCAGCAATGATTCACACTCATCCAGTCTATTCTCTATCCCGTCTGTCAGGGATATGTCCCATGACATTGAAACGCAGTGCTCTTTTCCGATTTCCTTTACTGCAGCTTCTAGTTTCTCTTTGTTCCGCCCCGTAATAAGGACATCGGCTCCGCATTCAACGCTTTTTTTTGCTATGGAAAAACCTATGCCTGAGCTTCCACCGGTTACAAGAATCTTCTTTCCGGCAAGAATGTTACCATATGCCGGGTATGAGATCTGTACAACGGAATTACCTCCATACTTATACCCCTGGACAGCACACTTGACAGACTGTCGGATTCTTTTGAGAAAATGTGACCTGTTCATTGTCTTAATGACTTAATTGACGGCAAAAGCCCGAACACTTTCAAAAGCACAAAGAAAGATAAAAGCCAGATAGCCGAATTTACAGTGAAAAGCAGAACATTGGACCACCGCGGAACCAGGTTCAGGGAGTCAAACAACGACACGTCCAGATTGGCCAGATAAGGGATGATGCAGGCAACTGCCGCCAATAACAAAGGTTTGATAAACGACTTGGCCACTACCCAACGGTCCAGATTCAGATAACGCTTGTAGATGTATATGTAGTACACAAGTACCAGAATGGTCATATAGACGCAATAGCCTATGACAGCCGATCCTACCGGCACTATCTTGCACAATGCGATATTGATAATCATGGATATCAGACATGCTATTCCTGTAGCACAGACTATCGCTTTGGTCTTACCGTTTGCAACGATCAGACTGAAAGCAGGAGTGGAATGGAGTTGAAGGATCAGGAAAATGCACCAGAGTGCCATCCATTTTCCTAGATATGAAAGGGTTTCACCCACATAGGCGGTGATGATTGTCGTATATGACAGTATAAACGGGAAGCACAGGACACAAACTATGATCGTAGTGATTGTAGTCCATTTCTTCACGAAAGACATGATCTCTTCATGATCATTCCTGACAATCATCTCGGATGTTTTTGGCAGGAATATACTGGTAAACGACCCACAGAGTGTGATGATGAAAGCCGGGATAACTTCCACGACCCGGAAATCGGCAACGGTATCGGCTCCGTTGTCTGAAAAGATGCTCAGTAAAATGGGTCTGGACTGCGAAGCTGTAACCTGGAACAGAGACAATGCAAAAAGGGAAAGGCTGAATGTAAGAACCGTCTTGAATTCAGACCAATACATTGCCGGTTTAACGGAATCTATCAGTTTATCCCTCTTGCATTTCCAGGCATAAGGAATAATAGCCAGAGCGACTATCAAAGTAAGCCAGAAGAAATACTGTATTAATGACAAACCTCCTTTGATGGTTATGAATATCAGGAGCATCCTTAAAACACTCAGAAGGCTTTGAATCTGCATGGTAAAATCGAGTTGTTTGTCCGATACCAGCAACTGGTTGAACGAAGTCGCGCTCCAACTCATTACAGTAAACAGAGCCAGGATAAAGAAGCATGTGCGTAACTGGAGGAACTCCTCATGAGAAACTGAGAAAAGAAATTCTCCCCAAAGAGCCAATGCAAGCAAAAGAACTGCATTGACAAGGGCCACAAACAGGTAAAAAGTGATGTTTGTTCTGGCTACGCGATATATTTTGGCTCTGTCACCCTTTGCCGCCCATTGGGAAAAGAACTTGACGGTTCCGTTATTCATCCCCAAATCCAAAAGATGCATATAACCATTCCAGGATGTGGCTATGGCAATGACACCATACTCAGCCTTACCGAAGTAACCCAGCAGCAACGGAACCGTAATGAATCCCAAAACTGCATTCAACAGTTTTGAAACCGTACTCCAAAAGAAACTACTCAAGTAATAGTTGTTGCCCGACTTCATTACACTCTTATGGCTTTACGCAAAGGTAGCAAAACTTATATGCATACCATAACATTAGTGTGATAATTATTTATACCTTTGGATGCTATATGAAAAATCCGTTAAAAGCATAAACCTGAATGTCTATCATTCCTATTTCAGTAATCGTAGCCATCTACAATGCCCAGAAGACCCTGCCCCGGCTTATTGACAGTCTGAAGGCACAGACTATGACTGGTTTTGAAGTGCTTTTGATTGATGACGGAAGTACTGACGCATCCGGATCCATCTGTGATGAAGTGTCCGAATCTGATGACCGGTTCAAGGTTTTTCATAAACCGAACGAAGGGATAGGAGCTACAAGGCAGTTCGGCATAGAACACGCCCAAGGAGAATATTCCATTCATGCAGATGCCGATGACTGGGTTGAACCCGATTATCTGGAAAAGCTCTACAATAAGGCAATGGAAACAGGAGCGGATATGGTAATCTGCGATTTCCTGATAGAAAACGGAAACAAGACGACATACAGGAAAGAGCAACCTGTTGCTTTTGACACAAAGAGCGTAATCAACAGTCTGTTATGCAAACTGAATGACGGTCCCTGCAATAAGCTTCTTAAACGTTCTGTCTATCTGAAGAATGACATCAGGTATCTGCCGGGATACAATTTCGGCGAAGACCAATTGTTCAATCTGCAGTTTGTTCTCTCTGGCGCATCTGTTTCATACCTTCCCCTTGCCCTGTACCATTGTGATGTGGGCACTTATTCAGCTTCCGCTTCACGTGGTTTTTCAATAGAGAAGATTCAGTACCAGGAGAAATTCATATCTTCGCTTCGTGATTTATTGCCCGATGAATACATGACAGGTGTTGACAACAAGCACCTGGATGTCGTTTATCTGGCCATCATGACTAAAGCTTTTACCAGGGAACAGTTCAAGGAGAAGTATTCATTCCTGGCACGCGTCAGATGGAAGGAATATGTGAACAAAGTATTTACGATTAAACTGATAATTTGGACATCACTGAACGTTTCGTATAACCTAGCTCTTTTTATGAGCAGGATAAAGAAACTTGTCAGGAAAATAAGGAAATAGGATATGAATGAAGATTTTTCAAATATAAACGGTCCCGGAACTCCCCTGAGAAAGGCTCAGGATATCATGCTTGAGATCCTGCTGGAGGTGGACCGCATATGCAAAAAACACGGCATCGAGTACTGGCTGGAATGGGGTACTCTTCTGGGTGCCGTCCGTCATAAGGGATTCGTGCCTTGGGATGACGATATGGATCTGGGCATGAGGTCGCCCGATTATGAGCGTTTCATGGATATCTGTCCTCAGGAACTCGATCCGAAATACATACTTCAGACCGGCAAGGACAAGGGATCCGGGCTGTCTGACGGCGTGATACGAATCAGATACAGGAATTCATTGCTGATAAACAGTTTTGATGATTTCGGGCTGAATTACAACAAGGGAATCTGCATTGATGTTTTCAAGAACATCACTTATCCTACGGTTTCACCCCGTCTGTTCAAGCATATCAGCCAGCATATATTCAAATCACATGCATTCTTTCATTTCAGCCAGAGACTGACATTCAAGAACGTATTATGTGCCGTGCTGTTTCCGCCTTACAACCTGTTTTACCGTATTCTCTGGGGGCTCGTCTGCATCGGCCGTAAGAAAAACCGTATCATGCCTCAGATAAACAGGGTCACGTACGGTTATCCTACCCTGATTTCGGAATTCTTCCCTCTGGGTCAGGTGGAATTTGAGGGGCATATGTTCCCCGCACCCAAGAACCCGGATGCCCGTTTAAGGGATTTGTACGGAGACTACATGAAGATTCCTTCGGAGGAAGAACGACGCATTCACGTCAAGTTCATCTGCAATGACGTTTCCGATTGCCATTTCAGCGTATAAACTATGGAAAGGACAGTACTCATAATAGGACCCAACTATTTCAACTTCCCGCAAGCCACTAAGGCGGCATTTGAGAGGGAGGGCTGGAATACGTCTGTCGATCTTTATGATACTCCTGTTCATCCGTACACAACCCTGATGAAATGGCGCTACAAACTTAGCCTTAACAAGAACAGGATCAGGCAAAGGAGCAAGGACAAGTACAATAATCATGTTCTGGAAGTGTTCCGGAACATCAGGCCCCAACTGGTATTTGTCATGAACGGTGAACCCGTCTTTGACAGTACGCTCGATGCAATGCGTCAGAAGTCAAAGGTTGTGGTGTGGCTGTTTGACAACAGGGACCGTCTGCCCGACGCTCTGTCACACATAGACCATTCCGACCTGCTGCTCTGCTATGAGCAGGAAGATGTGGAGTGGTATGCAAGCCAGGGCAAGAAGGCGTATTTCCTGCCTCAGGCATGTGACACCGCAACATATCATCCTATTGAATGCCCCAAGGACATAGACATACTGTTCATCGGCAACCTTTATACCTCTCCCAAACGTATGCAGACCATGCAGGCTGTGGTTGAGAAGTTCTCGGACAAGTACCATATCGAAGTGTACGGCCGATACAAGCCCTGGTACAAGGGCTTCTTTACCTGGCTCACCCGTGAACACCGGGAGATATACAAGAACGATATGGTTGCTCCCGCCAAGGTCAATGAACTGTACAACCGTGCACGGGTGGTGCTCAATATCCATCAGGAGTTGCAGAAAGACGGAGCCAATCCCCGTACTTTCGAGATCCCGGGCAGCGGAGCATGGCAGATATGTGATTACAACCCCTATATCCAGAAGTTGTTCGGACCTGACGAGATAGGGATATATCATGATCAGGAAGAACTGTTTGCCCTGATAGCAAAGGGCTTGAGCCAGGATATGACAGCCTGTGCCCAAAAGGCCAGGAACAAGGTTCTGGAGCAGCACACTTATGATGTCAGAGTAAAGGAGATACTCAAAACGCTTAAACTCAACGACTCACCGGAATGAAAAAACTGCTGTTCATAAGATACAAGAAGACCGCGAACGTCTTGGAGGGCGGAGAGCAGGTTTCTCAGAAAAACTGGACAGTCCTTACCGGACTGCTTGGCTCTGAGAACGTCACTACATACTACATTCACGATGAGAACCGCAAGCGCACCCTTTCGGACTATATCCAAGGGGCATTCTGGTTTCCATTCGGTTACTTTTTCGGTATCACTCCCAAAAGGGTCAAAGAAATAGTGACTATGGCCGGGAACTATGACTATGTATTCATAGACCGCAGCGTGTTCGGCATCATAGCAAAGAAACTCAAAGGAAGCGGATACAAAGGTCGTGTCATAGCATTCTTCCATAACGTTGAAAAGCTCTATTTCCGGGCAAAGTTGGGACACCGTCCGGGCAGCTTTATAGTAACCCGCTGTGCATGGAAGAATGACGGATGGAGTTGCCGTTATGCTGACCGCATAATCGCTCTGAATGCGCGTGATGCGGGTGTGATTGAGAGTATGTATTCACGTAAGACAGATGCTCTGGTACCGGTGGCCTTCACCGACAAATACAATCAGGACTCTTATCCTCAAGGCATGACATCCAAGAGGCCGCTCTGCCTGATACTTGGGGCGTATTTCGGACCTAACTGTGAAGGCATCGAATGGTTTGCCCAAAACGTGTTGCCGCATGTTGATATACGCATGAGGATAGTTGGAAAGGGTATGTCCCGAATCAGGGAGAACTATAAGATCCCCGATGAAGTGGAGGTTATAAGTGATGCGCCAGACCTTAAGCCCTATTTTGAGGAGGCCGATATCATGGTTCTGCCTATTTTCAAGGGCAGCGGCATGAAGGTAAAGACCTGCGAGAGCCTTATGTACGGCAAGAACATAATAGCAACCGATGAGGCTCTTGAGGGATATGAACTGGATTATGAGCGTATGGGCGCTAAGTGCAACACCGCACAGGAATTCATTCAGGCCATCCGCTCCTTCATAGACAATCCGCGACCCAGGTTCAACAGCTATTCACGCCGGATATTTCTGGAGAAATACTCTGCCGACAGGGTTGTTGACTCTTTCAGGAACGTTCTTGAAAGATAATCGCACAGATTTTTGTTATTTTGCACACTGAATTCATACTCCACTATTTATGATAATAACAAAGACCCCCTTCCGTATATCGTTCTTTGGAGGAGGAACAGATATGCCGTCTTTCTTTAACGAACATGGCGGAGCTGTCATATCCACGACATTTGACAAATACTGCTATCTGGTAGTTCGTCACCTGCCGCCATTCAGGCCATATTATTCGGAGTTGGTCTACAGTAAGATGGAAAGGGTGAACACTATTGATGAGATACAGCACCCCGCTATCCGCGAGGCAATGCGTATGCTGGATATTCATGAGATACGTCTGTCTTATGAGGGAGACCTGCCTGCCCGTACAGGCCTTGGTTCCAGCAGCACCTTTGCCGTGGGTATGCTAAACGCTTTCTATGCCCTTAAAGGCAAGATGGTAGGCAAACGCAAGCTTGCCCAGGATGCCATCTATCTGGAGCGTGAACTCTGCAAGGAGAGCGGCGGTTGGCAAGACCAGATTGCTGCCGCATTCGGAGGATTGAACCGCATTGATTTTGCCGACAACCAGTTCAAAGTCACTCCCATCATCATACATCCGGAGCGCAAGGCTTTGCTGAACGAGAGCCTTCTGCTATTCTATACCGGTATTTCCCGCTATTCGGCCGAAGTCCAGAAGGACACCATGTCCAGACAGCAGGACAAGATAGCACAGTTCAAGGAGATGCTTCAGCTTGTAGATGAAGCACAGGCTATCCTTGAGAACAAGCACTCTGATTTTAATGATTTCGGGCGGTTGCTTGACCATACCTGGAGACTGAAACGCGCCACCGGAGGCAAGGTAAGCAACAGTTTTATCGATGAAATTTACGATAAAGGTATCAAAGCCGGCGCTCTGGGAGGCAAACTGCTGGGTGCTGGCGGAGGCGGTTTCCTGCTGTTCTATGTGGAACCCGATAAGCGTCAGAACGTATTGAACGCACTTGACAATCTGATGAACGTTCCTTTTGCCTTTGAGAACGAAGGAACAAACATAGCTTACTACAATCCCGAAACGTACATTCCCAGGAAGGAAATAACGATTGACTGACAATTGTTTTTGATGAAAAGACAAGGTCTGCTATTCTATCATCTGTTGGCCACCCTGATAGTTACGGTCTGGGGTGTAACGTTCATCTCAACCAAGGTTCTGATTAACTCAGGCCTGACTCCCGCTCAGATATTTACCATCCGATTCACTATTGCCTATATCGGAATATGGATAGTCTGCCTTATCAAAGGCGGCAGGGACAAGGTTCTGTTTACACACTCGCTCAAGGAAGAGCTGATGATGGTTTTCTTAGGCATCACAGGCGGCTCTCTCTATTTCCTGACCGAGAACACCGCACTGGCCCATACACAGGCATCGAATGCGGCGTTCATAGTCTGCATCGCACCGCTACTTACATTGCTACTGACTCTGATTCTGAAGCGGTTGTTCAAGGGGCCGCTGATAGAAGGGCTTGAGGATGTAAGGTTGGGATTCCCGCTTATTGGCGGCACTGTCATGGCGCTTACCGGTATGTTCCTGGTGGTATTTAACGGATACACGCTGCACATTTCGCCCAAGGGTGACCTGCTGGCATTCGGGGCAGCCCTGTGCTGGGCTCTCTACAGCCAGTTCATGAGCCAGATGACATTACGCTACGGAACGTTCTTTGCCACCAGGAAAGTGTTCTTCTACGGACTCATTACCATAATCCCGGTAATACTTCTGAGCGACAACTCAAATCTTCCGGACGTACAATTCAGCGCCATCCAGGTCTGGGGTAATCTGCTGTTCCTTTCCGTATTGGCCTCATTATTCTGTTTTATAGGCTGGAACAGGGTTATGGCAGCAATCGGGAACGTAACTTCAACAAATTATGTATATTTGAATCCCGTTATCACACTCATTGCCGCCATTATCATTCTGGGAGAGAGCATGACCGTTACCGCCGCGATAGGATCGGCCATGATTCTGGGCGGTGTGATTCTGGCGGGAGTCAAGACAAAAAAGGACTGAACAAACAAAAAAATAAACGATGAAAACAATCTTTAAAGTTATGATGATGACTGGTGTGCTGGCCATAACAGCCGGCTGCGGACAGAAAAAGAGTGATTTCAAGTATCTGCTTGATGAGTTTGCCGACCTTAAGGTGATGCGTTACCAGATTCCCGGATGGGAGGAGCTGACCCTGCAGCAGAAAGAGTACGCATACCATCTGGCCGAGGCTGCCAAGTGGGGCCGCGACATCCATTGGGACCAGAACTGCAAGTGGAATCTGCCCATACGTCACACTGTTGAAAATATACTTAACAACTACAAGGGTGACCGCACCACAAAGGAGTTCGATCAGTTTACCGTATACGCCAAGCGTCTTTTCTTTGCCAACGGCATACACCATCACTATGCCGAGGACAAGTTCTTCCCGGAGTGCCCCAAGGCTTATTTCCAGTCTCTCATGGAGGCTGTGGGCGACGGCAGCAAGTGCGCCGAGTTGCTGGATGTAATCTACAACCCCAACACTCTGCAGCAGCGCCGCTCAACCAGCACTGACGGTGATATCGTAGTCCTGTCAGCAGGTAACTTCTATGAGGGCGTTACCCGCGATGAGGTAGAGAAATACTACGCATCCATCGAGGATAAGACCGATGAGACTCCCATTGCCTATGGTCTGAACACCAAGGTTACCAAGGACAAGGACGGCAACATAGTTGAGATTCCCTGGAAGATTGACGGCATGTACGGACCTGCCATCAAGAAGATATGCGAGGAACTCAAGCTGGCTGCCGCCTGCGCCGAGAACGATATCCAGAAACGTGCTCTGGGTCTGCTCATAAAGTACTATGAGACCGGTGACCTTAAGATCTGGGATGAGTTCAACATTGAATGGGTAAAGGATACTATAGGAACTGTTGATTTCATCAACGGATTCATTGAGGATTACAATGACCCGCTGGGCCGCAAGGGTGCGTGGGAAGGCTACGTGAACATCAAGGACCACAAGGCATCCGAGCGCTCCACCATACTGAGTGCCAACGCACAGTGGTTTGAGGACCACTCACCGGTTGATCCCCGCTTTAAGAAAAAGGAGTGCAAGGGCATATCGGCCAAGGTCATCAACGCCGTCTGCCTGGCCGGTGACTCATATCCTTCAACGCCTATAGGCATCAACCTGCCCAACGCCGACTGGATCCGTAAGATGTACGGCAGCAAGTCAGTTACCATAGCCAACATAACACACGCATATGATTACGCCGCACAGGAATCTCCCACCAGCACTCTGGACGAGTTTGCATGGGATGAGGCCGAGAAGGCATTCTACCGCGAGTGGGGCTCATGGGCCGATGAGATTCATACCGACCTGCATGAGTGCCTGGGTCACGGAAGCGGCCAGCTGCTGCCCGGTGTATCAACCACCGCTATGGGTGAGTATGCATCGGCCCTGGAGGAGGCCCGCGCAGACCTCTTCGGTCTCTATTTCACAGCCGATCCCAAGATGGTTGAGCTGGGTATCATGCCCAACAAGGATGCCTACAAGGCTGAGTATGCCAACTATATCCGCAACGGCCTGATGGTGCAGTTCACTCGCGTGGAGCTGGGACGTCCCAACACCGAGGCCCACATGCAGAACCGCAAGCTCATTGCCGAGTGGTGCTATGAGAAGGGCCGTAAGGACAACGTGATTGAGAAGAAGGTTCGTGACGGCAAGACCTATTTTGTGGTCAACGACTACGAGAAACTGCGTGACCTCTTTGCCCAGCTGCTGGCCGAGATCCAGCGCATCAAGTCCGAGGGAGACTACGAGGCCGGCAAGTTCCTGATTGAGACCTACGCCGTCAACATTGACCCCACCCTGCATAAGGAGGTCAAGCAGCGTTACGAGGCCCTGAACCTGAAGCCTTACGGCGGATTCATCAACCCCGACATCGTTCCGGTTGAGAAGGACGGCAAGATTGTTGACTACAAGGTTGTCTATAACGACGACTACCTGAAGCAGCAACTTGACTACGGCCGCAAGTACGGCGCACTGTAATAGAAAGGGGGCGGTTCTTCCGCTCCTTTTCTTTACCCACCCCTGACCTTAGGGAGTCAGAACGCAGGTAGAGCCATTTCTCTCCCTAAGGTGAGCCTGAAATACACTTTTCCCCGGGCCACCCCCTGACCTTAGGGAGTCAGAACGCAGGTAGAGCCATTTCTCTCCCTAAGGTGAGCCTGAAATACACTTTTCCCCGGGCCACCCCCTGACCTTAGGGAGTCAGAACGCAGGTACGGCCATTTCTCTCCCTAAGGTGAGCCGCGTAAAAAACATCTAAAAGTTTTGCGGTTACATCTAATTTTTTTAGATTTGCCACGAAAACCTTTCAAAATTCATTGAAATGAGGCAGTTGACTAAGAAAGAGAAGGAGATAATGGAGTTCTTCTGGAACAAGGGACCCATGTTTATAAGGGAGCTTCAGGGATGCTATGAAAAGGAGCCTAACTTCAGTACCCTTTCAACTCAAGTCCATACGCTCCAGGTGGACGGTTTCCTGGACCGGGAGGCATTCGGGAGCAATTACCGCTACTATCCGGTTGTAAGTGCCAGCGAATACTGCAACAACGGCATTCACGGTCTTATTGACCAATATCTGGACAGTTCATATTCAAGCGTGGTAATGGGATTCGTCAAGAACGAGAAACTATCTGTCGATGACCTTAAACGCATTATTGACAAGATTGAGAACGGCCAATGACTGCTTTCCTTATATATATAATGAAGGTGGCCGTCCTGTCGGCTGTTTTCATAGTCCTTTACCACCTTCTGCTGCGGCACGATACTTTCCACAAGGTGAACAGAATTGTTCTGGTTTCATCGCTGGTGCTTTCCTATATCCTGCCGTTCGTGGTCATAACCGTACACAAAGACGGAGTGCCTGTCAGAAGAACCGGGATTGTGAATGAAAGACACGTTCAGGAGCAGGTCGCCCTGCCTTACCAGCCGGTCATCACCAGCGGAAGCGTATATTCATCGGCCCCAATGGATGAGACGGCTCAAGCAGACCACAGGCAGAACCTTACGCAGGTGATTGAGGTTACCGGCCGGGACTATAACCCCGAACCGGCGGTAACACCGCATAAAACCATACGGATTGACTGGCTGAAAGTACTGGCAGGAGTATATTTACTTGGTCTACTGATTGTGCTGGTGTATCGTATCCTTAGCACCACTAAAGTCATTGGAATAATACGGAAAGCCGATGTGGTTGAAAAGAACAGTGATTTCACGCTCGTTCAGACCAGACAGTCAGTACATCCTTTCAGCTGGATGAGATACATAGTATTGCCGCGGGAGGGTAAAGCCTCCGGACAGACTCCTATCCTGGACCATGAGAAGGCACATCTGGCGCATCATCACTCACAGGAACTGCTCTGGACCGATGTTCTGTCCGCCCTGCAGTGGTTCAACCCCGCCATGCTGCTTTTCCGCCGGGACCTCTACTCTATTCATGAGTTCCAGGCCGATGCCGACGTGCTCCAAAAAGGGGTTGACCGCAAGCAGTATCAGTACCTGATGCTGGACTGCGCTACCGACAAGACGGAATTCAGAGCCGCCAATACATTTAGAAAAAGTACCTTAGAAGGAAGAATCGATATGATCAACAAAAAAAATTCCGCAAGAACAAGCCTTTTGAAACTTGCCTACATTCCGGTCCTGTTGCTATTTGCAATGAACGCGTTTGCCGAGAGAGTTTATGACGATGACCTCAGTGAGGTCCTTGAAGTTGACAACTATGTCCGTATTGACGGCCTTTGGTATAAGTTCAAAGGCAATCAGGTGCGTGTGGTAAGCCGCAAGACTAAGCACGACTATCCCGCTGAAATAGTGATTCCCGACACTATCATCTACAAGAATGTAAAGTATCCGGTCACCTCAATCGGAAGCATGGCATTCCAGCATGATGAGAAGATAAAGTCTGTGACCATTCCATCCACGGTCAAGGAGATTGAGGAGGGTTCTTTTTACAGTTGTACGGGACTTGAACGGATTGTGATCCCTGCATCGGTCAGAAGTATCGGAGATAGAGCTTTTGTAGAGTGTCGCAATCTGAAGTCAATATCCATTCCGGCCTCTGTAAGACAGATAGGATACGCGGCATTTGCGGGTACAGGACTTGAATCCATAACCGTACAGGAAGGAAACCCGTACTATGACAGCCGTCTGGACTGCAACGCCATTATTGAAACCGCATCCAACACCCTGCTTTACGGATCCTCAAAAACCGTAATACCGCCAACAGTTACAGCCATAGGCGAATCGGCTTTTGCCGGAAACACCAGGCTGAAAACCATTGAAATTCCGGCCAGTGTCACCACTATAGGAAACCGTGCATTCGCGGAATGCACTTCACTACAGTCAATCGTAATTCCGGGTACGGTACAGAAGCTTGATTACGGTTGCTTTCAGCACACAGGTATAAAAAGCCTCACAATAAACGGAAGTATTGAATTGCTTTCTTACGCGTTCACGGAATGCGACTCACTGGAAACGGTTATTTACGGTCCGGGAGCAACATCTGTAGATATACCTCGCAGATGTCCCAATCTGAGACACCTGTTCATCCCGGCAACCGTCACACAAATACAGAATAATCAGAATAACTATCAACTGAATCTGGAATCAATCATAGTTGAGGAGGGCAATCCTGTATATGACAGTCGTGAGGATTGCAATGCAATTATAGAGACTGCCACAGACAGGCTGATTCTGGGCTGCAGCAATACCGTCATTCCCAACACTGTCAGGTCCATATCGAATTACGCTTTCACCGGCGGTCATCTCAAGGAACTGAATATTCCGGCATCGGTCAGAGAAATAGGCCCATACATATTTCAGAATCCGTTTGATGCCCGATCTGTTAACGCTCCAAATTACATCAAGGACCTCAGCAGAATTGTGGTTGACCCCGCCAATCCGGTCTATGACAGCCGTGAGGGTTGTAATGCCATAATATGGAAGGCCACCAACCTATTGCTGATTGCATGTAAGTCAACCACCATTCCTGAATCTGTCAGGTCTATTGCCGAAAACGCATTCATGAAACAGGACGGCCTGACGGAGCTCACAATCCCCGATGGTGTGACTACAATAATGACAGGTGCATTCTCATACTGCACCAATCTGGAGAAGATAAAAATAGGTGCAGGCCTTAAAGAGTTGTCTCCCAATGCTTTCATGGGCTGCCCCAATATAACGGAAATAAAGGTCAGTCCGTCCAACAGGACTTATGACAGCCGTAATGACTGCAATGCCGTTATCGAGACTGCAACCGGAAAACTGGTAATGGGAAGTGCCAACACCGAAATACCTCACGGGGTGACCACTATAGGGCAGAACGCCTTCTTATCAAACCAAAAGATCACATCGATAAAACTGCCTCCATCGGTAAACACGATTGAAGACTATGCTTTTTACAATTGCACCAATCTGGAAGAGATAAATCTGGACAACATAATAAGGAAAGGAGACAGGGCGCTTGACGGGACTGCATCCGTCAGATTCACTTATGCTGACAGCATAAACGGATTCATGCATTTCCAGCTGCGCGGAAAGGAGGCTATTCTTTACCATGTATGGGATAACGCCCCCGCAAAAGTCACCATACCGCAATCTTTTGATTACAACGGAAAGAAATATACCGTCACCGAGATTGCAGACAATGCTTTCAGTTCAAATTCCGCTATAGAGTCAGTTTCCGTACCGGGTTCGGTGAGGATAATCGGAGAAGCTGCTTTCTCCGAGTGTTCGGGACTCAAGAGAGTTATACTTCACAATGGCCTGACTTCCATCCAGGATAACGCTTTTGCATACTGCAGCAGTCTTGAAAGCATAGAACTGCCTGCAACACTTGAGCATATAGGTAGAGCCGCTTTTACCCGGAGCGGTCTCAAATCACTTGATATTCCGGCCTCTGTGACCTCTTTGGGGCGGAACATAACTCTTGACTGCAGGTATCTCAAATCGATTAAAGTTAATTCCGCCAACAAGGTGTTTGACAGCCGCAAGAACTGCAACGCCATAATCAAGACCGATATCAACCTGCTCCTGGAGGGCTGCCGCAGCACAAGGATACCCAAGGATATTGTTGCTATAGGACCCTACGCATTTGCAGGTGCTTCCGGACTCAAAAGGATAGATATTCCGTCATCGGTACAATACATATTTGACCGCGCATTTGCTTTCTGCCCGTTGCAGAAGATTGAGATTCCGGCATCGGTATCGCTCATGGATGACAATCCTTTCTTCGGTTGCGGCAGTATCCGCTCCATCACTGTCAAAAGCGGCAACCCCAGTTATTCCAGCCCATCCGGGTGCAATGCCATAATCTCAAACGGAAATGACATCAGGGTTATACGCTATCCCGAAGTCAAGGTTTTACTGGATTATCTTAAAGAGGGACAATACATGAGCCGGAGACCCGGTACGCTTATACAGGGATGCCGCAATACAGTGATTCCTGCATCATGCACAATCATCGGTTACCAATCATTTGCGTATTGTGAAGGGCTTGAAAGGATTGACATACCTGAAGGCGTGGTTACCGTCGAACATAATGCTTTTGAAAAATGTCCGGACCTGAAAGAGTTGCATCTCTCCGCTACCGTGACAGATTTCAACAAATCCGATTATTGTCCTGAACTGTCAATAATCACCGTTGACCGGGCAAATCCTGTATATGACAGCCGTGAGGGTTGCAATGCCATAATTGAAACTGAACATGACAATCTGATATTAGGCTGCAGGAATACCGTCATACCTTCAACGGTCAAGTATATTGACGGTAATGCCTTTGCCCACGTACGCGGATTAAAGTCAATTGTCATTCCTGATTCTGTAGAGAGATTAGGTTATCAGTCATTCAGGGATTGCGCAGATCTTGAATCCGTATTTATTTCAAGTTCTGTAAGATACTTGTCTTCATCATACTGGCAGGAAGACAGAGGTGAGGATAATGTTATCCCCCAGCAACCGTTCTATTACTGTCCAAAACTGACACGCATTACCGTTGACAGTGAAAATCCCTATTTTGACAGCCGTGATAACTGCAATGCCATAATTGAGACATCAACCAGAAACCTTAGAGTGGGCTGTAGCGGCACCATTGAACCCGAAAGCATGTCATCAGTCAGGCCTGACGCTTATCAGACCATGGAAAATGACATCTACGAAACAGATTACCTCAGCACCTCCTGGGTTTTCCCCGACGGACGAATGGTCCACACCTACTATGCCGAAGACTACGATGATTAAGTTACCCAAAAAGTACAATTCTCAATTTTCAATTATGTAATTCGTTCCATGATTTTTGTCGCGATTCGGGATAGAAAGTAAACTTTCTCTCCTCTCACTGCTCCAAAAATTCTCAATTCTCAATTCTCAATTCTCAATTTATATTAGTAACTTTGCAGCGGACAATGTGGAAAGATTTGCGGGACTGATGGTTCCGGACAGCTTGCAACCACACAAAAAAATGCTAAAAGTCAATCTTTTAACACGCTTTGAATGAGTACCGTTGCAGTCCCATTGTCCACAAGACAGTGGGACTTTTATTTTTTTTGATATATGTCATACCTATTCACATCCGAATCGGTGTCCGAGGGACACCCTGACAAGGTAGCGGATCAGATATCCGATGCCGTCGTTGACGAACTTCTGGCCTTTGACCCGGATTCAAAGGTAGCATGTGAGACCCTTGTCACCACCGGACAGGTGGTGCTGGCAGGTGAGGTCAAATCCCGCGCATATGTAGATTTGCAGGATATTGCCCGCCAAGTTATTAACCGTATAGGCTATACCCGCTCCGAGTACAAGTTTGACGGAGACTCATGCGGTGTATTCAGTGCCATACATGAGCAGAGCGCCGATATCAACCGCGGCGTGGAGCGCGAGGACCCCGAAAACCAGGGCGCCGGCGACCAGGGCATGATGTTCGGTTACGCCACAAATGAGACCGATGAGTACATGCCGGTTTCATTGGCCCTGTCACACCGCATACTGCGTGTGCTGGCCGATATCCGCCGCGAAGGAAAGCAGATGACCTATCTGCGCCCCGACTCCAAGAGCCAGGTGACTGTTGAGTACAATGACAACGGCAAGCCCGTACGCATAGATACAATCGTGGTTTCAACCCAGCACGATGAGTTCATCGCACCTGAGAAAGATACTGTTGAGGCTCAGCTGGAGGCTGATGCCAAGATGCTGGCACAGATTGAGAGCGATGTTAAGAACATTCTGATACCGCGTGTAGTCAGCACCATTACATCGGACAAGGTAAAAGCCCTTTTTAACGGTGAAATCAAGTATTTTGTCAATCCCACCGGCAAGTTCGTGATTGGCGGACCGCACGGAGACACAGGTCTTACAGGCCGTAAGATAATTGTCGATACCTACGGAGGCAAGGGAGCCCACGGCGGCGGTGCATTCAGCGGCAAGGACCCCAGCAAGGTGGACCGCAGTGCCGCATACGCAACACGTCACATTGCCAAGAACCTGGTTGCCGCAGGTGTGGCCGATGAGGTGCTGGTGCAGGTATCGTATGCCATCGGTGTGGCCAAGCCCATCAACATATTTGTAAACACCTACGGCACCAGCCATGTCAAACTGACCGATGCCCAGATAGCCGATAAGGTGAATGAGATTTTCGATATGCGCCCCAAGGCCATTGAGAACCGTCTCAAGCTGCGTAACCCCATCTACAGCGAGACTGCAGCCTACGGGCACATGGGCCGTGAGCCCCAGACCGTAACCAAGGTCTTCACGTCACACTACATGCCGGCCAAGACCGTCACGGTGGAGCTATTCACCTGGGAAAAACTTGACTACGTAGACAAGATCAAGCAAGCCTTCAATCTTTAAAATGATACAAAAGGGGACTGTCCCCTTTTGTACTATTTTACCCAGGCGGGGCTGTGAACCTTGGTCTTGGAAGGATCGTAATGCTCTGCCTTTACATCGGGAATGGCAACGTAGTAGGTGCGGTGGGATTTGTTGTTTAGCTTGGACTCACGCAGCCAGAGGTTGGCCCGCTTGAGATCGGCATAAGATACACCGTGTTTCTCGGCAAAATCCACCAAATCCTCAACAGGATCGGTTATCTTGACCTGCTCCTTGATGGGGATATACGGATAGAGGTCCTCGCGCCTGAAACTGAACCCGAACAAGGCAGGATCCTCAAACATCATCTTGACCGCCAGCAGGCGGAACATGTAGCGCGAGGTCTCCTCGACCAGCCACATATCCATGGCATCCTTCTGATGCTGTGCCTCTATGCGGCGGTCCATACCCTGCTGACCGCCGTTGTAACTGGCTGCTACTGTCATCCAGTTGCCATACTTGCTGTATGCCTCCTTCAGGAAACGGCATGCAGCCTCGGTTGCCTTTTCGGTATTGAAACGCTCATCGATATTGGCATTCACCTCAAGTCCGTAAGCACGTCCGGTGGACTGGGTAAACTGCCAAAGGCCGGCTGCGCCTGCACCCGACTGGGCCTGCGGGTCCAGGTTGCTCTCAATCACCATCAGGTACTTAAGGTCATCGGGCACTCCCATACGCTCCAGAATGGGTTCTATCTGCGGAAAATACCGGTTGGCCCTCCTTATCATCAGTGTGGATGTGGAGTGCGTATATGTGAATGCTATAAGTTCACGGTCCATTCGCTCCCTCAGGTCTGCACGGTCCAGTTTTACGGTTTGACCGGCAAATACTACCGATTGGGGAACAGAAGGCGGAGCAGGCTGTACGGGCTGTCCTGATGTTGGAATCGTGACTGATGCCATGGCGAAAGAAATCAGTCCGGTAAAGAGAATATGCAATTGCCTTTTCATAAAAAACGGATAAGTATGGATATTTGGTTATTCGGGACTGCAAAAATAGGATGTTTTTGCCTATTTATTGTAAAAAACAAAACCGATTCACTACTTTTGTTGAACTAACCAAGTAAACCCTTTAGACATAATGAAAAAAACCGCGTTATTTGTTTTGCTTTCTGCTTTAGCCCTTTCGGCCTGCAGCCAGGCTCCAATCAAGTCACAAGACAACATGCTGTCAATTGGCATGCCCGACGGAACCCTCTACGTAACCCCTATGGCCGATGACGCCATCCGTGTACAGTACATTCCCGAAGGTATAGAACTGCCACAACTGGAAAACCTGATTTATACAGAGAAACAGGAAAACCGCGCATGCCATTATTCCCAGTCCGGCAATAAGGTTACCGTAAGCGCACATGGCGACGGCTTGCGTGCAGTGGTCAATACCCGTACCGGACAGATCAGATTCTTAGACTCAAAAGGAAAGGTTATCCTGTCAGAGGATGTCCGTTCCATACAGGCCGGCAAGACGGGTGACCTGAACTCACTCTCTGTAAGCCAGTCCTTCAAGACCGCCCCTGATGAGTTCCTCTTCGGAACCGGCCAGTTCCAGGACGGCTACCTGAACATACGCGGACTGACCCGCCGCCTTACACAGGTGAACACCCAGATTTCAATACCGATGATTATCTCCAACAAGGGATACGGAATCCTGTGGAACAACTACGGACTGACTGATTACAACCCCTCGGACTTTACGGTTGAGTTGCAGCAGGGCGGATCGGACGGTACGGCTGTGACAGTAAATGCCACCGGTACTGCCGGTAACGTCAGGGAACGCCGCGTATTCAACGATTTCAGCGGTGAAATCGAGGTAAAGGAGAGCGGCGACTACTCCATCCTGCTGGACGTAGGCCAGTCGATGGCCCGCAAGCATCTGCTCTCAATTGACGGCGATACCATAATCAATGCCAACAACACATGGCTGCCGCCCACATCATCGGCCATAACCCATCTGGACAAGGGTACACATAAGGTGTTTGTAAGCGGATCACGCGGTGACAAACCGTCGGTTGGCGTACGCAAGGTTACTGATGTCACCACATTCAGTTCGCCCGTAGCCGTGGCACTTGACTACACCGTATTTGCCGGCAATGCCGATGAGATAATAAGTTCATACCGCAACCTGACCGGTAAGGTTCCGCAGATGCCCGACTGGGCTTTCGGTTACATTCACTGCCGCGAGCGCTATGACAGCCAGAAAGAGTTGCTGGAGAACGCACACCGTCTCAAGGACGAGGGCTACCGCACCAGCGTGATTGTACAGGACTGGCAGTGGTGGGGCAAGTACGGCTGGAACGCCATGCAGTTTGACGAGGGCAAGTACCCCGATCCCAAGGCTATGACCGACGAGCTGCACGCCATGGACATGAAACTTATGCTCTCCGTATGGTCCAAGATAGACAAGAACAGTGAGGTGGGCCGCCAGATGAACGCCGCCGGCTATTACATAAAGGGGACTGACTGGATAGATTTCTTCAATCCCGATGCAGCCGCAGCCTACTGGAAGAACTTCAGCGAGCGTTTACTCCCCACAGGCATAGACGCCTGGTGGCAGGATGCTACCGAGCCTGAGAACGATGACCTGAAGGGCCGTATGGTGGCTGGAGGCAAGATTCCGGGAGAGTTCTACCGCAACGCCTACCCCAACATGGTCAACCATACCGTTTATAACGGACTTATAAAGGACCAGCCTGACCGCGATCCGATGATACTGACCCGCAGCGGATTTACCGGAATACAGCGCTACGGCGCCATCAACTGGTCAGGCGATGTAGGCAATGACTGGGAGACCCTGCGTCGTCAGATAGCAGGCGGTCTGAACCTGATGGCCACAGGACAGCCCTGGTGGACATACGATGCAGGCGGATTCTTCCGTCCCGGCAACCAATATACCGATGCCGATTATCAGGAGCGTATGCTGCGTTGGATACAGACTGCCGTATATCTGCCGTTCATGCGTGTACACGGTTATATGAGCCGCACCGAGCCCTGGAACTACTCAGAGGAGACACAACAGATATTCCGCAAGCAGATAGACCTGCGCTACAAACTCCAGCCTTACATCCTGGAGTGCGCCAAAAAGGTAACTGAGGAGAACTACACCATGATGCGTCCGCTGGTATTTGATTATCCCGATGATACTGAGGCTCTCAAGCAGCAGACGGAATTCATGTTCGGTCCGTCACTGCTGGTATGTCCTGTAACTGAGCCCGGTATAAAGACAATGCGCGTATATCTGCCGGGTGACGGACAGGAATGGGTTTCATTCAACGCCTTGGTTAATGCATCAGAGCGTGGCATCATGGTCAAACCTTATGTCTATAAGGGAGGCACTTACGTTGATGTTGAGGTTTCAAAGGACTGCATACCCGTATTTGAAAAAGCTGATCACTTAATTGAATTGAAATAATGAAAAGATTACTGACCCTTTGCATTGCGCTTACCGGTCTGTCCGCCGTTTGCAGCGCACAAGAGCCTGATGACTGGACCACAAAGGTTACATTCTTCAGCCCGTCCATAGTAAGAATCTACAAGACCGGACCTGACAATCCTGACAAGAAACAGAGTCTGTCTGTTACGATGCAGCCGCAACAGGTCAAGGTTTCCCAATCAACCGATAAGAACGGAGCCCAGGTTTACAAGAGTTCGGCCCTGACGGTTAAGGTATCGGGAAACGATGTAACATTCATGGACAGCAAGGGAAAGGTCCTGCTGGCCGAGAACGGTTACGGTCACGGCAACGTGGCCATGACCCGCCCCGAGTATGCCGACATAGCCGTTGACCAGGGCTTTGACCTGGATGCCGATGAGCCCCTGTACGGAATAGGAATACAGCAGGACGGTAAGATGGCCAAGAGCGGAACCTACCGCCGCATGATTCAGGGCAATACCGATGACTACTGCAACATAATCCAATCCATCAAGGGATACGGCCTGTTCTGGGACAACTACTCTCCCACCACACTGGGCATTGAGGATGGCAAGTTCTACTTTACCTCCGAGAACGCCGGCTGCGTGGATTACTACTTTATCTGGGGCGGTAATGCCGACGGCGTCATAGCCGGTATCCGCCAACTGACCGGCACAGTACCCATGCTGCCGCTCTGGAGCTACGGATTCATGCAGAGCCGCGAGCGTTACAAGTCATCGGCCGAACTGACCGAGGTGCTGGACCGCTACCGCTCAATCGGAGTGCCTATCGACGTGATGATCCAGGACTGGCAGTACTGGGGCAGCAACTACCTGTGGAACGCCATGGAGTTCAATGCACCTGAGTTCAGCAATCCCGAGCGCTGGATTAAGCATATCCATGACCAGAACGCCAAACTGATGATCTCAATCTGGTCATCGTTCGGTCCCATGACCAAGCCCTACCGCGAGCTGGAGCCCAAGAACCTGCTCATCGATATAGAGACCTGGCCGCAGAGCGGACTTACCGACTGGCCACCACGCAGGGACTATCCGTCAGGAGTACGTCCGTATGACCCCTACAGCAAGGAGGCGCGTGATATATACTGGAACCACCTGACACGCCTGTATGACCTTAACATTGACGGCTGGTGGATGGACTCTACCGAGCCTGACCACATGGACTTTAAGGAGACTGACCTGGACCTGCCCACGGCAATGGGTCCCTGGCGCAGGGTTCGTAACGCATTCCCGCTTATGGCAGTGGGCGGTGTCTATGACAACCAGCGTGCCATGGAGAATGGCTCCGACAAGCGTGTGCTTATACTGACCCGTTCAGTGTTTGCAGGACAGCAGCGTTACGGCTCCAACACATGGTCCGGCGATGTTCAGTCCAACTGGAATTCTCTCAGGAATCAGGTTCCCGCAGGCCTTAACTTTGCCCTGACCGGCAACCCCAATTTTAACAGTGACCTGGGCGGATTCTTTGCCAACAGCTATAACGAGCGCTCACAGGACGGCAGCGCCACCCGCAACCCGCTATATCAGGAGCTCTACGTACGCTGGATGCAGTACGGCGTGTTCTGCCCCATGATGCGCAGCCACGGTACCGAGGTCCCGCGTGAACTCTACTACTACGGCCAGGCCGGCGAGCCGGTGTTCGATGCCCTGCTGGGTGCCGTAAAAATGCGCTACAGCCTTCTGCCCTACATCTACTCAGTGGCTCACGATGTGAATGCCAACAACGGCACTTACCAGCGCGCCCTGATGATGGATTTCAGCAGTGACCGTAAGGTGTGGGATATCAACAACGAGTTCATGTTTGGACGCTCACTGCTGGTAGCTCCTGTGCTTGAGGCCAAATATACTCCTGAAAGAGCCCAAAGCAAGAGCCGCGCCGGAATTGGTGATGTGGACTTTTTGGAAACCAAAAGCACCAAGGTCTATCTGCCCGCAGGTACCAAATGGTATGACTTTGAGACAATGAAGCTGTATGACGGCGGTCAGGAGATAGAACGTGAGGTCAATATCAAGAGCATCCCGCTCTTTGTCAAGGCCGGCACCATCCTGCCCATAGGCCCCGATGTACAGTATTCTACCGAGAAGCCTTGGGATGACCTGGAGATACGCGTCTATGCCGGAGCCGGCGGCACATTCTGTCTGTACGAGGATGAGTTTGACAACTACAACTACGAGAACGGAGCCTGCTCAACCATAGAATTCAGCTATAACGGCAAGAACAGCCTGACCATCGGAGCCCGCCAAGGCTCATTTGATGGCATGATACAGAACCGCAAGTTCCGCATCATCCTGATCAAGGACGGAAAGCAGAGCGAGCCCAAAACCGTAAGCTACTCCGGCAAGAAAGTTTCAATAAAATTATAACCAAGCGTTTCCTATTGTGTAAATAAACCTGATTGCACAGAACTTTTTGGGGTATCGGTATCGGAAACCATGGCCGCCCGTGGGCTTGTGAACCGACGAACGAAGAGAGAGTAGAGAAAGCTCGCTTACTCTACCGAACGAGGAGGAGGTCTAGAACGAAGTTCTGAACGGGAGGGGCCCGTCACTAAGAAGATGCTCTGGAAGATGGGAGTTTACTCACGTCTTTCAGAGCGTCTTATTAGGGATGGGAGGGATAGCGCCGCAAGGCGCGTAGTTTCAGATACTGATACCCCAAAAAGTTATCCTTAATATCGTAGATTTTACAAAGAAAGAACCTTCCTTATTTTTACTTTTTTGTAATTTTGCCGTTTGAAACATCATCAGTTGTAGATGACAGAATTTGAAATGATTGCCAAGACCTTCCAGGGGCTGGAAGAGATTCTTGCAAAAGAACTTATTGATCTGGGAGCCAATGGGGTGGCCATTGGTAACCGAATGGTGTCCTTTAAGGGAGACAAGGCCCTGATGTACAAGGCCAATTTCCATCTACGTACCGCAATCCGAATACTTAAACCTTTCCTTCACTTCAAGGCCGACAGCGCCGATGACGTGTATGAAATCTGCCGCAAGGTGGACTGGGAGAAGTACATGGACCTGAGCGACAGCTTTGCCGTTGACTCTGTGGTCTATAGTGAGGATTTCCGTCACTCCAAGTTTGTGGCGTACCGGGTAAAGGATGCCATAGCCGACTATTTCCGCGACAAGTACGGCAAACGGCCAAACGTTAGCGTAGCCAATCCGGACCTTACGTTCCATATCCATATATCACATGATGACTGCTCGCTCTCACTGGACAGCAGCGGAGAGTCACTGCACAAGCGCGGCTACCGTCAGGAGGCCATGGAGGCTCCTCTGAACGAGGTGCTGGCTGCAGGCATGATACTGATGTCGGGCTGGGACGGCAAGTGCGATTTTGTGGACCCGATGTGCGGATCGGGCACAATTCCCATAGAGGCCGCACTTATTGCCAGGAACATGGCTCCAGGTCTGTTCCGCAGCAGTTTCGCCTTTGAGAAATGGAAGGATTTTGACCGTGACCTGTTTGAGGAGATATACAATGATGACTCGCAGGAACGTGATTTTGAATTCTCCATCAGGGGTTATGACAAAGACCCCAAGGCCATACTGACCGCAAAGCGCAACGCCAAGGCTGCCGGTCTGCTGGATACCATCCGGTTTGAGCAGCGTGACTTCAAGGATTTTGAACCTGTAAAACAGCGTACCGTAATCATAACCAATCCTCCTTACGGAGAGCGTCTGGTAGAGGACAACCTGCTTGGACTTTACGAGATGATAGGCGAGCGGCTAAAACATGCCCTGATAGGCGGCGAGGCCTGGATTATCAGCTATCACTACGAGTGTTTTGACAAGATAGGCCTCAAACCGTCGGCCAAGATACCCCTGTTTAACGGCGCCCTGCCCTGTGAGTTGCGCAAGTACGAGATATTTGACGGACGCTATAATGATTTCCGCGGAGGTGACCGCCGTCTCAAGAAGGATGACCTGCCCACCCGCCGCAGCAGCACCCTGCGCCACAAGGCCCGTCTGGCCGAGAAGCAGGAGGCAAAGGAGGCTGATAAGCCGCTCCGTAAGACCGATGAGCGCAAGCCTTTCCGCAAGGCCGATGACATCAAGCCTTTCCGCAAGGCCGATGACCACAAGCCTTTCCGTAAGGCTGAAGGCGGAAAGCCTTTCCATAAATCAGATGGAAAGAAGCCGCTACGCAAGAATGAAAGTGGAGCCAAACCTTTCCGCAAGAGTGAAGGTGGAGCCAAACCTTTCCGTAAAACTGATAAGAAACCGTTCAGAAACAATAGGAAATGAAGATTCTGTTACTAGGAAGCGGAGGCCGCGAGCATGCTCTGGCCTGGAAGATAGCACAAAGCCCGCAGCTTGAAAAGCTTTTCATAGCTCCCGGCAATGCCGGCACCGCAAACGTAGGTGAGAACGTAGCCATAAAGGCCAGTGACTTTGACGCCATCAAGACATTTGTTCTTGAAAAGAAGATAGACATGGTAGTTGTAGGTCCCGAGGATCCTCTGGTAAACGGCATCTATGACTATTTCAAGAATGACGCGGCACTGAAATCCATTCCCGTCATCGGTCCGTCCAAGGCCGCCGCACAGATGGAGGGCAGTAAGGATTTTGCCAAGCGTTTCATGCAGCGCCACAACATACCAACTGCAGCATATCAGACATTCACCGGTGAGAACCTGGAGGAGGGACTCAAATTTCTGGAGACTCTCAAGGCTCCATACGTACTCAAGGCCGACGGCCTGTGCGCAGGCAAGGGTGTACTGATTCTGCCTACTCTGGACGAGGCGAAGAGGGAGCTGAAGGAGATGCTGGGTGGTATGTTCGGTAATGCATCGTCCCGCGTTGTGATTGAGGAGTTCATGAGCGGCATAGAGTGCTCGGTATTTGTCCTGACTGACGGCAAACACTACAAAATACTGCCCGAAGCTAAGGATTACAAGCGTATAGGTGAGCATGATACCGGTCTCAACACCGGCGGCATGGGTTCAGTGTCACCTGTTCCGTTTGCCACAAAGGAGTGGATGCAGAAGGTAGAGGACCGGATAATCCGTCCCACAGTAGATGGTCTGGCACAGGATGGCCTGGACTACAAGGGATTCATATTCTTTGGTCTGATAAATGTGGACGGTAATCCTAAAGTAATTGAGTATAACGTGCGAATGGGCGACCCTGAGACCGAAACCGTCATGCTTCGCCTCAAGAGCGACATAATAGAGCTGTTCAAGGGTGTTGCACAGGGCAACCTGGACACCAAGACCCTGGAGCAGGACCCGCGGTCGGCCGTTTGCGTGATGCTTGTATCAGGCGGATATCCGCAGCACTATGACAAGGGATATGTGATAAGCGGAATAGATAAAGTCCGGGAGAGCGTGGTGTTCCACGCAGGCACTGCTTTCGATGCCAAAGGTAACGTGGTAACCGCAGGCGGACGCGTGATAGCCGTAAGCTCATACGGAAAGGATAAGGAGGAGGCTCTGGCGCTGTCATTCAAGGGTGCCAACCTTATTGAATTTGAAAAGAAATATTTCCGCAGAGACATAGGTCAGGACCTGTAAGCCTCTGCGTCAATAACAAATAATAACTGACAATTGACGGCCTTTAACCATTAAAGAGGTATCTTTGAGGCTCTCAAAAGATTATTAATTCATAGAAAAGATGAATTACAAAAGACTGAACACCATTATCGGATGGCTGGTATTCGCTGTCGCTGCAGTCACATACTGCATGACAATTGAGCCTACAGCCAGCTTCTGGGACTGCCCGGAGTTCATAACCACCGGCTACAAGCTGGAAGTGGGTCACCCCCCCGGGGCACCGATATTCATGCTGACAGCAAACCTTTTCTCACAGTTTACAAGTGACCCGGGCAAGGTAGCAATGATGGTTAACATCATGTCGGCCATGCTCAGCGCGTTATGCATACTGTTCCTGTTCTGGAGCATAACCATGCTTGTAAAGAAACTGGTGGCAGGAACCAACGATCCTGATATGTGGCAGATGATTACCATTTTCGGTTCCGGAATAGTAGGCGCCCTGGCATACACCTGGAGCGATACTTTCTGGTTCAGCGCCGTTGAGGGTGAGGTCTACGCATATTCTTCATTCTGCACCGCCGTTACATTCTGGCTTATACTCAAGTGGGAGGAGAATGCAGACCTGCCGCACAGTTCACGCTGGCTTGTACTCATTGCATACCTGATAGGTGTCTCTGTCGGTGTCCACCTGCTGAACCTGCTTTGTATCACAGCCATTGTTCTTGTCTATTATTTCAAGAAGTCCGAAAATCCCACTTGGAAAGGCGGCCTTCTGGCATTTGTCCTTTCGGGAGTCATAATAGCCGCTGTACTGTACGGAATAGTTCCCGGCATCGTGAAGGTGGGCGGATGGTTTGAACTTCTGTTCGTGAACGGACTGGGCATGCCATTCAATACAGGACTGATAATCTATATCATCCTGTTGGCCGGACTGCTCATCTGGGGTGTATATGAGACTCAGCGAGGCGACAGGGAAGGTCTGATGTACCTTTCATTCCTGCTTACCGTAGCTTTTGCCGGAATTCCGTTTTACGGACACAAGGCATCAGGTATCATCCTGGGTCTTGTAATACTGGGTGCATGCGCATTCTATCTATTCTCAAAAGGTGTACCTCAGAATGTCAAGCCCACTGCCAGTCTCCTGAACACCATAATGCTTTGCGTCATGATGATCACAATCGGCTATTCATCATATGCCGTTATTGTAATACGTTCCACGGCCAATCCTCCGATGGACCAGAACTCCCCCGAAGACATTTTCTCTCTCGGCGATTATCTGGCACGTGAACAGTACGGTTCCAGACCTCTGCTTTACGGACAGGCTTACAGTTCGGAATATAAGTACAACTACAACCCTGAAGGCAAATATTACGAGCCTGAATATGAGGTGACAGGTAAATCATACGGCCGTCTTGAAAAGAAATCAGCCGATGAGAAAGACCGTTACTATGTAATGGATGAGAAAAGAGAGTGGAAATATGCCCAGAACATGCTGTTCCCGCGCATGTACAGTTCGGATCCCGACCACAAGCGCGAATATATAAACTGGTGCGGCGGAATCAAAGGACATACATACACCTATAACCAGTTCGGACAGAATATAAAGGTAACTATCCCCACGCAGGCAGAGAACCTTAAGTTCTTTATCCGTTATCAGGTGAATTTCATGTACTGGAGATACTTCCTCTGGAATTTTGCCGGACGCCAGAATGACTCTCAGAACCAGTTTGGAGAACCGGAGAACGGTAACTGGATAACCGGATTCCGTTTCATTGACCGTAGACTTACCGGGGGAGACCCGGCCATGCTGCCGGAGGCATTCAAGGGAAAGGGACATAACGTATTCTATTGCCTGCCTCTGCTGCTGGGACTGATCGGTCTGCTATGGCAGGTAGGCAAGGGCAAAAAAGGTACACAACAGTTCTTTGTGGTACTTGCCCTGTTTATAATGACAGGACTCGCTATCGTGGTTTACCTGAATCAGACCCCGCGTCAGCCCCGTGAGCGTGATTACGCCTATGCCGGATCATTCTACGCTTTCGCCATATGGATAGGTATGGGTGTGGCTGCCATCTCGGAATGGATCAAATATTTTGCCGGAAAGAAGATAGCCCCGATAGTGGCATCACTGTTATGCCTGCTTGTTCCCATCCAGATGGTAAGCCAGACATGGGATGACCATGACCGTAGCGGACGTTATACCTGCAGGGATTTCGGTCAGAACTACCTTACCACACTTCAGGAAAAAGGCAATCCCATCATATTCACCAACGGAGACAACGATACATTCCCCCTCTGGTACAATTTTGAAACCGAAGGATTCCGTACCGATGCACGCTGCTGCAACTTGAGTTATCTCATGACCGACTGGTACATTGACCAGATGAAAAGGCCTGCATATGACTCACCGGCATTGCCGATATCATTTGAGAGAATTGATTACCAGACAGGAACCAATGACGTAGTTCCTATCAGACCCGAAGCCAAGGAGACCCTGTTGAGCAGAAACTCCAGGGAGGTGGTAGAGAATTCTTTTGAACTCAAGAACGTGCTTGATTACTGGATCAGACAGAATCACGTAATTCCTACCGATACCATATGGTTCAAGATTGACAAGGATGCCGTTATCCGTTCCGGTATGAAAATACCCGATCAGTTCCGCGGAGCTACAGATGAGGAGACCAAGGCAAAATTGCCGGATAAGATGGTTATCTCACTTAAGGGCAAGTCCCGTCTGTTCAAGAATGAGATAATGATGCTTGACCTCATTGCACATTGCAATTGGGAAAGGCCTCTTTACATGGCAACAACCGTTCCTTCCAGCAGTTATATGAACCTTGGGGATTATTTCCTGCTTGAAGGTCTGGCTTTCCGTATCACTCCATTCAATTGGACAGCTCTGAAAGAAAGCCCGGTGGATACCGAAAAGATGTACGCAAACATGATGAATTTCAAGTTTGGCGGTGCAGACAATCCCGACCTCTATCTTGATGAGACCGTCCGCCGTATGTGCATCTCACATCGCCGTCTGTTTTCTCAACTTGCATCAGAACTGTATGAGGAGGGGCAGAAAGAGAAGGCTCTTCAGATCCTCAACAAGGTTGAAGCCGGCATATCCGACAAACTGCTTCCTCAGAATGACCTGTTCTGTGTTGAGACAGCAAACCTTTATCTGGTATTGGGAGAAGTGGAGAAAGGTGGAAGGATGTTGACATCAATCACAGAGAACCTGATGAGTCAGATGTACTGGTATCTCTCTATGAACAACAGGAACCTCAGGCATTCCGAGGCAGATTTCACAGAGATAAGGAAACGGCTGAAGTCATTTGTATTCCCCTTGCTTTCATACTGTCTGGACGAACAGTCGTTTGAATCAATCAATACGCAGTACAACGAAATCTGTGATGAATTTGACAGACGAATGAAATAAGGATGTTACTGGAGCAGCCTACATCTATACTGAGTAAGATATACCCCAAGGGCATATTCCGGAAAAATCCGGATGAACATGCGGTATATCTTACCTTTGATGACGGACCTATACCCGAAGTTACCCCATGGCTTCTGGACATACTGGACCAATACGGGGTTAAAGCCACTTTCTTTGTAGTGGGCGATAATGTCCGCAAGCATCCTGACGTATACAGGATGGTTGTGGAAAGGGGACATCAGATAGGAAACCACACTTTCAATCACGTCCGTGGTATGCGTATGCGTAACCATGACTACATTGATAACGTGAAGAAATGTGACTCACTGATATCAACCCGGCTTTTCCGCCCGCCTCATGGAGTATTGCGTCGCTGGACATACCGATACATGAAAGATGACTTTGACATCATATTCTACGATGTGATAACCCGTGACTATAATGAAAAGCTCAAGCCTGAAAAGGTTCTTGAGATTGTAAAGAAATACACGCGCAACGGATCGGTAATTGTGTTCCATGACTCTCTGCGCAGTCAGAAAAACCTGCGTTGGGTGTTGCCTAAAGCCATCGAATGGCTTAAGGAGCAAGGATATGAATTCAAGCAGCTTTAGTTTTATCTGCCCAACTCACACAGCACGGAACATATCTTATCCTGAACTTTTCTTGAGGGTGCCATCTTAACGGCACCCTCATTCATTATGCAGAATGCCAGGTCCCGGCCATCGGCGGTGTGGACATATCCTGCAAGAGTGCAGGATCCGGTCACCGAACCTGTCTTGGCATGAACCTTGTTAAGCGTAGACTTGTCATTGAGACGTGTCTTGAGAGTACCGTCAACACCGGATATCGGAAGGCTCTTATACAATATCGGGAAAAGGTCCGTGTCCCTGTAGATAAGAGTGAGCATATCGACAATGAACATGGGCGAACACATGTCATACATGGAGAGTCCGCATCCGTCCACGATATTGAATGAAGCCGTATACAAACCGAACTTACGGGATACGAAATCCTGAAGGAACTTGGCGGCGTCCTTGAACTTAATCTCCTTGGGGTATTTGATGCGACCCATCTGCAGGAACATTGCTTCGGCAAACAGATTGTTGCTCTCCTTGAGCGCCTCCTTGATTATAGCGGGCAAAGCATGTGATACCTCCGATATGTCACTCGCAATGACAGGACATGCACCGAAGCCGTATTTACCGTAGCTTATCCCTGCTTCATCCAGATACTGACGGAACAGGGCGAATGTAAAGTCGGCCGATCCCACAACACTCAGGTCTGTAGACTGACGGCGTTTGCAATTACCCTCCACAATGATTGTATTGTCACCATGCATCCAGTCTCGGGTTATGGTAAGAGGTCCCAGGGAGTTATCCTGAGTCCTGGCTCTGTTCACTACCTTAATGAAACCGTTGGACGGATAGATATTCACCTGGGGTGCTTCACCCTTCGAAGTCGGTTTCACCTCTACGCCTACAAAACCCTGATGTACCATCAACGGTGAGATATATGGCTGGAAACTGGCGGGTGCGTCATCCCAGCACCACCCTGAGGCCCAATAGGTAGAATCCATTATGGAAACATCTGCATAGAGCGTACCGTTAATACGCTTAACCCCCGCTTTCTGAAGATCATCTACCATTTTGCGGAGTTCCTGCTCTGTAAGTGCCGGATCAAGGCCACCTACCAGATACAGATCTCCGTCCAGGACTCCGTTGTCGCCGATTGCGCCTTGAGTCCTGAGCGTAGTCCTGAATTTGTAGTCAGGCCCCAACGATGACAATGCGCTTACTGCAGTGATTACCTTCTGCACAGAAGCTGGGCGGCACATGATCTTTTCCCTGTAAGCGTAAAGCGTAGTATCATTTGTAAGGTCATATACCATAAGGGCTATGTCTGTCCCCTCCGGTAACTCCTCATAAATGATCCTGTCTATAGACTCGGTTACCGAATCAAGGTCAGTGCTTGCTATAGGCAATGATACGACAAGCAGCAATGAAAGGCAAAGTGTTCTGAATATGTTCATATCAATAAGATACTGTAGTATTGAAACCTCTCTCCCTCAGAAGGGCGGCAATACGGTCAAGCGCCTGATGGCTGGCCTTGCACAGAGTTGGGACCGGTGTCTCACGATCTATTGTATATATCATTACCTGACTAGGTTTTATCTTTACAAGAGTTTCTATCCATGGCATCACATACTCATCGGTAGTATTGTCCATATTACGTCCGTCAAGGGTTCCGGTCAGGAACATGGTCTGTATAATGACATGACCCTGAAACTCACACAAAGCCTTTATGACCGCATCCAGGTCATAATGACCTACCGGGTTGTCTATCAACCTTATATAGTCTGGATTAACCGTATCCAGTTTCTGTATGTTGTTATCCAACTTCTTAAGAGCCCGGAATATGGCGGGATCTGTCACGCGGGTTCCGTTACTGAGTACGCTGACTTTGGCATCGGGAAAAAACTCATCACGCAGAGCCAGGACATCATCCACAATTCCCGGGAATTCCGGATTTGCGGTAGGCTCTCCGTTTCCGGCAAAAGTCAGCACATTGGGTTCTGGCCCCTCCGATTTCATCCTTACCAAAGTGGCGCGCAACGACTCCCGGACCTCTTTCCTGGTAGGACGGTGGTGTTTGGGATGATGTTCGCTGTTACGTCCGCACTCACAATAAATGCAGTCAAAAGTACATATCTTACCGTCCGAAGGCATAAGGTTTATCCCTAACGAAACTCCTAAACGACGGCTGTGGACCGGACCGAAAACCGGTGAATCATACAGTACTGTTGACATATTGTTATCCCTTTTAAATCAAAGATGCAAAAATACTCAATCGCAGGCTGTTTTCCAAATCAAAACCTGGCTATAAGTTGCACCGCAATATCCTCCTTGTGACAGGATGCTATCCGCTGCTGGCCCGAACTTATCTCATCCCTGTCCAGATAGTATGTTCCGCCGGCTTTGATATTCAAGCGGATACTGTCCGAGAACATGTATCTGACTGTTGCCGACAGACGTCCACCTTTGCCGTACAGTGAGATGTAATTGAATGAATACCTCAACCCCGACTCATATACCGATATGCTGCTGTCATAACTGTCTGTTGAGAATAATGAGGCTGTAAGGTCCATATCCCACCGGCCATTCCCTGGACCCGATGAGTAATTTGCCGCCAACGCCCACCCATTCGATATGGGTTCCGCTATGAAATCATATCGGGCAAATAAAAACTGGGTCTTTAGTTCCGCCCCGTTCCTGAAACCGTGCGTCCATCGTAGCCGGTAACGGCCGGTAATACAGTATTCAGGCTGGCCGGTGTATTTGCAGTCTTTCTGCTTGGATTTGAACCTGCCTGTCAGAAAAAGGTTATCCCTGCTGCCCACACGCCAGTCGGTCTCCAATCTGATATCCATCCCGTTACTAGGAGTGCTCACGCCATACCTGGGTTTGGGATGCCTGAACAGGTCCAGATACCCGTTAATCTTCAGGTTCCGGCGACTGTAAGAGAAACCGTTCAGAAGACCGGTCTCGTTCTGAACGCTTCCCTCTGCAATTCCGTTTGAGTGAATTGCCGTATATCCTGGACTGTATGAACGGAACAGACTGTTCAATACCCATCCCCCTGACAGCCTGAATGTCTGTGAAATCAGTAATGCATGCTTTCTGTTCAGGACCGATAATTCTGCCGCCAATGCATATCGGGGGCGATGGATCGAACAGTCGGCCGAAAGACCATTATAGGTGTCAGTCAACTTGTAAGGCAGCGACAGCCTTTCAGTCAGGACCGTACATCCGTAATTAAGACCCCGGAAGCTGTATCGGAGATTGGCGCCAAAAGTAATGATTGACACATTATGTTTTTTAGACCACTCCAGCTCTGTCCTGTGATAGCCGTCCTCCTTGAAAGAACTTATCACCGAATCCCCTTTAATTGTCGCATCAGAAGGCGTGGACGCTCCCAAAAGGGTCAATGTGGTATGCCCCCATCCTACAGCCGCTCCAGCTCCGCATAAATAACCGTATTCCTGTGTCGATGAATGAGGCTTGATTCCCTGGTTGTTTCGGGCGACAGATGACAGGGCCATGCTCTTGCCGGTACTGAAACCCGAGCCCATCAACAGTCCGTATCCGAACTGAGCCTTGAATCTGCCCAAAGCCAGTTCCCTTAGCCTACCCATATCCTTTATATACAGATAAGGCGACCAGAAATCATAACCGGTGCTGTTACGCCCCAGAAACGGCTCACCGGCATCCTTATCGGCCGTTAGTCCCAGCCTTATACGGTTATGCCAGCTGAACGAATAACGCACTGAATTTGAAAGACGGTTTCCCAAATATGCCCTATTGGGGTAACGCTTTAATTCATCGGGAGAATGGTATCTGAAACCGTCTCTGTAATAGAGAGGAATATCCATGCGTGTCACAAACTCGCTGCGTCCGTATTTCAGGACATCCCCGATTTTGAGTCTCTTCCTTTCAGACGGGATTTCGCCTGCATAGACAAAATAGCGCAAAAGCTGACGGGTCCTGAAATCCAGGCTGCCTGTAAGTTGCAGCTCTCCCAAAGTAAGCATGGGGCCGTGCATATAGATGTATGCATGGATATCCTCTATCTGTCCATAATCCAGAAACGGCAGCATGGCCAACTCTTCTTTTGTGGCGGTATTGATGTTAAGGGGTGAATCATGCATTGACTCATAAATGTCCGACATCTCATCACGGGCTTCCTGCGAAAGGTCTTCATCAGACAGGAGCATTTCCAGTACATTCTCCCATCTTCCCGGCGGATCGTTCTGACAAAAGGCGTTACCGACCGACAACAGCCCCGCAATCACGGGTATTAACAATCTTGAATTCATAGTATAATAGTATTAGAGACATTTGTTCTTCAAAGTAGTGCCCCAAAAGTATGTCATTTTTATGAGAATTGATAATTTTGCAGACATGAAACGTACGACCTTACTGTTAATGGCCTTCCTGATGTGCATTCCTGCCTTTTGCATGACGCCCGAATCTGACGACGACAAGCAGAAGCGCATACTTGTGGCATTGGCCACTATCATTGACGGAGACACAGTCCCCACATTTGAAATCATGGAGGTTACCATATACGGCCGTCGTGAATATCCCACCGCCCGCAAACAGAAGAAATACGATAAACTTACCCGCAATGTACAGAAAATGTACCCCATTGCGCTCGAAGTCAAGGCCATCCTTGTTGAAACATATCTCTATATGCAGACGCTCCCCGATGACAAGGCACGTCAGGAACATCTGGAAAAAGTGGAGAAAGGTGTCTGGGACCAGTATCTTCCGATAATGAAACGATGTACCCTGGCACAGGGAAAACTCCTCATCAAACTCATAGACCGTGAATGTAACCAGACCAGTTATGATCTTATCAAGGCTTTTATCGGCGGTTTCAAGGCCAAATTCTACCAGACTTTCGCATCCCTGTTCGGTGCATCGCTCAAGAAAGAGTATGATCCTGAACATGATGAGGAGGATGCCATGATTGAGGAGATTATCTGGATGATAGACAACGATATGCTCTGAAGCGGCTGCGCCGCTACTTTAGCATTGGCTTGGGCATTGGCTTCCTTCCTAAGTGAAAAAGCCAACGCCAACGCCAACGCCAATGTTTTTTGTAGTATCTTTGCATACACTTACAAAATATTAGCATCAAATGGCATTGCAATGCGGCATAGTGGGCCTGCCCAACGTAGGCAAATCCACACTTTTCAACTGTCTGTCAAGCGCTAAGGCGCAGGCGGCAAACTTTCCTTTCTGCACTATCGAACCCAACGTAGGTACAATAACCGTACCTGATGAGCGTCTCAATAAACTGGCCGAGCTGGTTCATCCGGGCCGGATAGTTCCCGCCACCGTTGAGATTGTGGATATAGCCGGTCTGGTAAAAGGTGCCAGCAAGGGCGAAGGTCTGGGCAACAAGTTTCTGGGCAATATCCGTGAATGCGACGCCATCATTCATGTGCTGCGCTGCTTTGACGATGAGAACGTGACGCATGTGGACGGCACCGTAAATCCTGTGCGTGACAAGGAGATTATCGATACAGAACTCCAGATAAAGGACCTTGAGACCATTGACCAGCGTCTGCAGAAGGTGGCCAAGCAGGCTGCCGTTGGCGACAAGCAGGCCAAGATAGTATGCGATGTGCTTAATGCCTACCGCGACGTCCTGCTTCAGGGCAAATCGGCCCGCACCGTTACATTCGAATCCAAGGATGAGGAGAAGATAGCACATGACCTGTTCCTGCTCACATCCAAGCCCGTCCTCTACGTGTGCAATGTGGATGAAGGTAGCGTCAAGACCGGCAATGCATACGTGGAGCAGGTGCGTGAGGCCATCAAGGATGAGAACGCCCAGCTGCTGGTAATAGCTGCCAAGACCGAGAGCGAGATTGCCGAGCTGGAGAGCTATGAGGACCGTCAGATGTTCCTCGAGGAGCTGGGTCTGGAGGAATCGGGCGTAAACCGTCTGGTGAAATCGGCCTTCAGCCTGCTCAACCTGGAGACATTCATCACCGCCGGACCCATGGAGGTAAAGGCATGGACCTACCGCAAGGGTTGGAAGGCACCTCAGTGCGCCGGCGTTATCCATACCGATTTTGAGAAGGGCTTTATCCGTGCCGAAGTCATCAAGTACAACGACTATGTGGAACTGGGCTCCGAGGCCGCAGTCCGCGATGCAGGCAAGCTCTACGTGGAGGGTAAGGACTATGTGGTAGAGGACGGTGACATTATGCATTTCCGCTTTAACGTGTAATAAATATAAGGGACTATGGAGAATTATCTTGCAGTAGTTTGGAACCCCGACAGTGAACTCTGCCGTCTGCTGGGTTTGCCCATCCGTTACTATTCACTCATGTGGGTGATCGGTCTTGTGGCCGCTTACCTGCTTGTCAAGAGATTCTACAAGGACCGCGGCATAAAACAGGAGATTTATGAACCTCTGTTCCTTTACTGTTTCCTAGGCATTCTTATCGGTGCCCGCCTGGGACATTGTCTCTTTTATGAGGCAGACTACTATCTGACCAGCGGCAGGCATTTCATAGAGATGCTGCTGCCCATCCGGTTCATGCCGCAGGGAGGCTGGAAACTGGTGGGTTACAGCGGTCTGGCCAGTCACGGCGGAACCATCGGCATATTCATAGCAATGTGGCTCTATTGCCGAAAATACAAGGTCAAACTGCTGGAATGCATCGATATGGTCTGCGTGGCTACCCCGCTCACCGCAGCCTGCATCCGCATCGGCAACCTTATGAACTCCGAGATTGTGGGTAAGCCCACCGGCACCGACTGGGGATTCATCTTTGTCCAGAACGGTGAGGATTTCGCCCGCCATCCCGCACAGCTCTACGAGGCCATCGCCTATCTGATCATTTTTGCCGCCATCATACTCATCTACCGCAAGCACAAGGAAAAGGTAGGCTCAGGATTCTACTTCGGATTCTGCATAGCCACCATATTCACGTTCCGCTTCTTCATAGAGTTCTGCAAGGAGGTTCAGGTGGATTTTGAGCAGGGCATGTCACTGGACATGGGTCAGCTCCTGAGCATCCCCTTCATCATAGCCGGCATCTGGCTCATGCTCCACTCCCGCAAAAAATGATACAAAAGGGGACAGTCCCCTTTTGTACTGTTTTGGTGGGATAACAATTATTAACACAAAAGATTTGTGAGGCATATCAAAATTATTTTGATTTGCGTCAAAATCAATTTGTGCTTGCTTATGAGACAACTCACCAAAAAGGAAAAAATCATCATGGAGCAGTTCTGGACCTATGGTCCTATGTTTGTACGTGAACTGCAGGAGCATTATGAGGAACCCAGACCTAATTTCAACACTCTCTCCAATCAGGTTCATACACTTATGGAGGACGGTTTCCTGGAGCGCAAGGCTTATGGAAGCAACTACCAGTACATCCCTGTAGTGTCACGCAAGGCATACAGTCTGGACGGTTTCCACGGGCTGGTAAATGAATACTTTGACAGCTCATACTCAAGCGTAGTCCTGGGACTGGTCGAGGAGGAGCGTCTGTCAGTTGATGACCTCAAGCGTATTATTGACAAAATTGAAAACAGAAAATGAATACTCAAGTCCTTTTATTCCTTGGGAAGGCGGCTCTGCTAACCATAGCCTTTGTTCTTATGTACCGCCTTTTGTTGCGCCGCGAGACATTCCACGGCCTTAAGCGCGGAGCCCTGATGCTCTCGCTTGTACTCTCCTATGTTCTCCCTGTAACTGTCATTACAGTACATCGTGATATACGCAAGAACCCAGTGGCCCAGACCGCAGCATCCGCTCAACCCGCTGCTACTCCTGTAAATCAGATCCAACCTTTCTCTCCTGTTGCACAAACAAGTGCCCCTGCACCATCCGTATCGGCCTCAGAGAGCGCTACAGTCCAGGCACCTGCAGTACGCAAGGATTACACCGCTGTGCTGCTCCGGATTCTGCTGGCTGCATATCTGGCCGGTCTAATTGTTATGCTTCTGCTCAGGGTACGCAGCATCCTCAAGGTTTCGGCCATAGTTAGAGGCGGAGAGACTGTAGAGAGTGGAAATGGCTATCGGATTGTAGTTACCGATAAGAGCTTAAGCCCGTTCAGCTGGCTTGGAACCATAGTACTGAGTGAAAAGAATTATGCCGGCATTGACAGCAACGTCCTTAAGCATGAGAAGGCCCATATAGCACACGGTCATCCGCTTGAACTCATGCTGCTTGATTTTATGTCGCTGTTCCAGTGGTTTAACCCCGCCGTCTGGGTATTGCGCCGTGACCTGTGCCTTGTACATGAGCAGCAGGCCGATGCCGACGTCCTGAAATCCGTGTCCGATGCCCGTCCGTACCAATATCTGCTGTTGAGCCAATCCAAGTGTGGTCTGGCATTCAATATCGTAGCGTGTTTCGACGGCAACGGCGTAGAGAGCCGCATAGATATGATGAACCGCAAAAAATCCGGTAAGTGGCAAATGGTCAGATTCCTATATATACCGCTAATAATGTGCCTGTCACTTGCCCTTACAGCAAATGTAGCGTACGATACTTCCAATACGGCACAGAGTGATTCATCATCGGCAAATAAAATGCTGGGTGACCAGATATATCCGGTATTCAATGTTGACGGTCTATGGTTCTATATTGAAAATGAGAGAGCAGTGTTGTGCCGTCATACCTATGGTGAAAGAGGTTTGGCGATGGAACGGTATAACGGTGAAAGGGAGCTGGTCATACCATCATGCATAGAGCATGAAGGAAAGACATGGCCGGTTACCAAAATTGGTGAAATGGCTTTCCATACACTATATGAGAACTATGGTCTTAAGAGTATTGTTATCCCCGGCAGCGTGACAGAGATAGGTTTTTCGGCTTTTGAAGGACTTAAAGGATTATATTCCATAACCATACCTGAAAGCGTTGTCAGAATCGGTTCCGATATATTTAAGGGTTGCAGTAACCTGTCTGTCATTGAGGTGGCACCTGGTAATACTGTGTATGATTCACGTGAAGGGTGTAACGCAATCATTGAAAGTGCCACAAACACACTTGTTTTGGGATGCAAGGAAACGATAATACCCGGCAGTATCACTGCTATAGGAAACAGCGCTTTCAAGGTCTGCAAAGGACTGAAATCGGTCATTATCCCGGAAGGTGTAAAGTCCATAGGCAATGCCGCATTCCAGGAGTGCAGCGGGTTGACAGAAATCAGTATCCCTGCAAGCCTTGAGAAGATAGGGACAAACGCATTCTTTGAATGTACCGGAATCAGATCCATCAAGGTTGCTCAGGGCAGCAGGCTTTATGACTCAAGGGAGGAGTGTAATGCTATCATCCTAACCCGTAGCAACGAGCTTGTTATGGGCTGTGCTACCACAAGAATTCCTCACAGCATAAAGAAGATTGGCTATCGCGCTTTCTACCATTGCCATTTTGACGGACCGTTGGAACTGACCGAAGGCATAGAGGAGATAGCACAGGAAGCGTTCATGCTCTGCAGCGGTTTCAGTGATATAGTATTGCCGGCCAGCCTAAAGAGTTTAGACAGAAATGCTTTTGCCCAACTGGATATGCTAACCTCCATTAAGGTCAATACGGCCAACAGGTACTTTGATTCAAGAGAAAACTGCAATGCCATCATAAGGACCAAAGACAACGCATTGCTGCTGGGATGTGAAAACACGGTCATTCCTAATAGCATAAAGACCATTGGTGAAAGCGCTTTTGCCGGTTGTAAGGCCAATAAGGCCATTACACTACCCGAAGGTCTTGAAAATATTGGACGCGAGGCATTCTCAAATTATAAGTCCGTCGCTCCTTTAAGTCTTCCTTCATCGCTCAAGACAATCGAAACAAAAGCTTTTGCAAACTGCAGTGGACTGGCTCCTGAACTGGTTATCCCCGGAAAGGTAAAAGAGATAGGTGACAGTGCATTTCAGTTCTCGTACGGCGTGGAAACCGTTACTATAGGCAAGGGTGTAAAGAGGCTTGGTGCAGGCGCTTTCCAGAGACTTGACAAAGTTCAATCCGTAGTTGTACCTGAAGGGGTTGAAACTATAGGTCATAATTGTTTTGCCGCATGTGACAGAATGGAATTCATTACCCTTCCCTCAACTCTCAAGGAGATAGAGAGCGAGGCTTTCATCGTGTCCGGATTGAAAGAGATAGTCATTCCGTCCGGGGTGAAAGAAATAAAGGAATCAACCTTTGCATCATGTATGCGGCTTGAAAAGGTGACTCTCCCCAATTCTATCAAGCGGATAGGGAACAAAGCTTTCTGGGAATGCCGTTCACTGGAACAATTCCCGTTACCTGAAAAACTTGAATACCTGGGAGATGACGTCTTTACTGAAGATGGCAGAATCACCGAAATCCATATTCCTGCAGGAGTCAGGGAGATAGGTCGTCAACCTTTTTCTTCCATTCAGGATATTGTATCAATCGATGTGGACCCGCGTAATAGCCGATATGAATCACCCGCTGGAAGCAATGTCTTGATTGACAAGGAATCTGGAACCCTAATAGTGGGCTGCAAGAACTCTGTCATACCTCAGGGGGTAAAGCAGATAGGCGAAAGTGCTTTTGCCGAATGCTGGGGACTGGAAAGGATTGTGATACCTGAAGGTGTTGAGCGCATCGGAAGCAACGCATTCCGCAATTGCCGCAATGCGGAGATAACCATTCCCGCATCTGTAAAAGAGATAGGGCAGGCTGCTTTCCTGAATGATGACGGTTCCAGGATAACCAACAATTCGGCGTTGACAATCAAATTCAGCCAATCAATGGAGGAGATGATGTCAAATCTACGGTTCTGAAACAGATTATCATTATGAAGAAATCAGTATTATTTGCGTTTTTGGTGCTTGCAGCCACAACTTCTGCTACGGCACAACGCTTGGAAAGATGCACGATGGAGGGTTTCAGCCAGATAGTCAAGACTGTTTTGACCCCCGGTTTTGACAAGGCATACGGTATGGTTTCAAACCCTTCATTTGATTACATGTCAAGCATAATGCTCTATCCCGACAAGAGAGAGCTTGTATTTAGGAAGGCTAAGGATAAGTTTGCAGTACAGTCCGTTGAAGACGGTGTACCTGTAGAGACAAGCACGCTGACCATAACCGATGAGCAGAATAACGTATTGACCGCACTTTTCGATGCAGCTGTAGGCTCTGCCAGGGATAAGGAAGAACCTAAGCCCGGAGAACTGGTTGTGTTTGGTGTTGATGGTGAAACTTACCATTTTTTCAACGGTCGTAAAGCCGGCAAATGCTGGAGTCCTCCCAAGGAAGACATTCGTGGCAGACTGGTAAATCTCATGATGGAGATAAGCCGATATGTACGGAATCACCGTCCTCTCTCCGACCAACTGATAAAGCAGGCTCAGGAACTGACCTCCCTGTTCATCGATCTGCAATAAGAACGTCTGCAAGTAACTCGGCACTCTATATTATGTATTATTATGAAAATGCGCCTTTAACACAAGACGCATTTTCACTATAAATCAGTTTAGATAACATACCAACCAATAGCAAGACAGAAGGATCAGTTTACGTGACTATGTTTAAAGCAGACAGATTGAGTTCAGCTCCTCTGTTAGAGACTGGACTCCACGCTGAATTCTCTCCAACTGTCTTTTTCTGGGTTTGTGCAGACCTGCGGCGTAATACCACAACTGACGTTCGTTGATGCCTGTAATTCGGCTCAAGGCTGCTTTAGTAAAGATATTGCTGTAGTAATTTATGAACGTTGTAGCATCTATCACAAAAGACAATTCATATTCACCTTTTACAAGGTCCGATATTTCAACTCCCAGTTCAGCACAGGATTCCTTATAGACCTGTATGGCTTCGGTGATATCTCGCTTGATATCGTTCAGGTTCTTGCCTACCGCAACAATGGGCAGATCTTTTATATATGCGCTCAGATTATCGCCGGCATATTCCACTATTACCTGTAATTTCTTCATAAGACCTTACTTGCTAATTCCCGCTTGACGCAGGATATTGTAATACGTACCTTTTTCTATCCCTTTGTTTGTATGATTAGGAACTACAACCACCCTAGTGCCATTAGTGTAAACCATGTGGCTGCCTTTCTGTCTTACAAACCAGAACTTATGAGCTTCGAGCTCACTAATAACGTCTTTAACCTTCTTATAGCTCATAATACAACAGAACGGTTAAAGAGTTTTCGATGCAAATGTAGTAATAACACGAATTGATTACAAGAAAATGCTCGTAATTTTACTGCATTTCCAACAATAAGAACTTCTCTCTTCATAAGTATTAATTATTGATGGTATAATAAATGTCTGCAAACAACAAAGGGCATTCCAACCTGACACCTTTATGCCTTGCGGAATACCCCTTGGTATCAGATATTGCAAACTTACAATATTCTCTTGACATTTATAGTGAAAATGATACAAAAGGGTTTGGCCCCAATTGTACCAAAGGGAGGGGATAAATTGTCCACCCCCCTTCCATTCTACGAATGTCTTATAGATAGAATGACTTTATAAGGCGTCTTATATATACGCCAAAGAACATCTTCTCAGGGAGACTGCATTTCTGGAATTCATATCTCAGAATCATGTCCAGACAGGCAAACCTGCCGGCCTGACAGTCAAACTCTGTATGGTCATCCTGGCCGGTGTATGCTTTTGCAAAAGCATCCCAGAACAGATGTAGCTGCTGTTCTGTCATGTGGAAAATATCCTGAACCTGTTTCATGGGCGCATACACATTGCAGATCTGATAAAGATGGCCCAGGTCAAACATCGGGTCACCATAGCCGAATCGGTCCAGGTCTATCCATATGGGCCGGTCACCGGAGAGTACAAGATTTCCCATATTGAAATCACCGTGACTGCAGGTCTTAATGTCCTGTATGGTCCGGGCAAAGTCTTTGAGTATGCGGCGGTTCTTGCGGCTTACGAACTGTACCTTGTCCAGGGCTCTCATGAGTTGCTCCTTGCGGCTGGGAAAGAAATCCGTGTCACATTTGGTGCTGAATAGTATCTTGCCGTTGCTGCACATGACCTGTGCCATCTCTTCTATGCGCTGCGGCTCATCGTGACAGATACGTGAAAGGGATTTCTTGTCCTTAATGCGGTCCGAGATGGTTCCGTACAGATTACCCACCCGTACCATCTCATGCATCTTGGGAGTGGGTAACCCCAACCTCTCCACAGCTCTGGAAACTTCAAACTCATGCTTGACAAACTCCAGAGTGTTTATCTGCTTTTTATCTACTTTCAGAATCAAATCCGGCTGAGACGGATTCTCATAAGTGAATCCGTTACCCCCTTGTCCTACTAGGGTCCAAGAGCTCAAATCAATGTTTTTATACTCACTCATAGTCCGTTTTATAAAAATAGTACAAAAGGGGACAGTCCCCTTTTGTACCGTTTTGTATCATTTTCCTTTCAGGATCGTTTTGATGTCGTTGAGTTTGTTCAGGGCCTCGATGGGGGTGAGGTTGTTGACATCGATTGAGAGCAGCTGGTCGCGGATCTGGCAGAGCACGGGATCGTCCAGCTGGAAGAAACTCATCTGCAGGCCTTCGCGGTGCTGACCGGTCTCTACGCTAGGACGGGATATGCTCTTGTCACTTCCGCTCTCCTCCATCTCCTTGAGTATGGTGCCGGCGCGCTTTACTATGCTGCGGGGCATTCCGGCCATCTCGGCCACGTGGATACCGAACGAGTGTTCCGAGCCTCCGGGCACCAGTTTGCGCAGGAAAAGCACCTTTCCATCGGTCTCTTTTACCGATACGTTAAAGTTGCGGATGCGCGGGAATGACTGCGCCATCTCATTGAGTTCGTGATAGTGGGTGGCAAAGAGCGTACGGGCGTGGGCCGATGGGTGCTCGTGGATATATTCAACGATTGCCCACGCGATGGATATGCCATCGTAAGTGGAAGTTCCGCGGCCAAGCTCGTCAAATAGCACCAGGCTGCGGGCTGTCAGGTTGTTCAGGATGCTGGCGGCCTCAGTCATCTCGACCATAAAGGTAGATTCACCGGCCGATATGTTATCGCTGGCTCCCACGCGGGTGAATATGCGGTCCACAAGGCCGATGCGTGCACTGTCGGCCGGGACATAGCAGCCCATCTGGGCAAGCAGGGTAATAAGTGCGGTCTGACGCAGGAGTGCTGATTTACCCGCCATATTTGGACCGGTTATGATAAGTATCTGCTCCTTGTCGCTGTCAATATAGACGTTGTTAGAGATGTAACTCTCACCCGGTGCCATCTGGGTCTCAATGACCGGATGACGACCCTCTTTGATGTCTATTATCTGACTCTCGTCAACCACCGGACGGACGTAACGGTGCTCGCGAGCCACGCGGGCAAAGGATAGCAGGCAGTCTATGCGGCTCACCTGGGCTGCATTGACCTGGATAGCGGGAACATACTCCAGAATAGACTGGGCAAGACCGGCAAAAATCTGCGATTCCAGCGCAAGAATCCGGTCCTCGGCCCCAAGGATCTTCTCCTCATACTCCTTGAGTTCCGGAGTGATGTAACGCTCGGCGTTTACCAGCGTCTGCTTACGAATCCAATCGGCAGGCACCTTGTCCTTGAATGTGTTGCGCACCTCAAGGTAGTAGCCGAACACGTTGTTGTATGCAATCTTGAGGCTGGAGATGCCGGTCTGCTCGGCCTCACGCTGCTGTATCTGCATCAGGTAGTCTTTGCCGCTGTAGGCAATGCTGCGCAGCTCGTCCAGCTGGGCATCGATTCCATCGGCTATTACACCGCCTTTGCTTATCAGCAGCGGGGTATCGGGACGTATGGTACGGATGATATTGTCGCGCAGGGTCTCACACAGGTCTATCTTCTGGCCCACCTCTCGCAGCTGCGGGTTCTCGGAGGCATCGCATATCAGCTTGATGGGCTCCAGCTGCTTGAGTGCCATACCAAGTGAGAGTACCTCACGCGGGTTGATTCGGCCCACGGCAGCCTTTGATACCAGACGCTCCAGGTCTCCCATGCGCTGCAGGGCTTCGGTAAGGGCATCGGCCGTATCGGGATAGCGGAACAGATGGTCCACTACATCCAGACGGTTGTTGATGGCTGCCGTATCCTTGAGCGGGAAGAGCATCCAGCGGCGTAGCAGGCGCGCTCCCATGGGCGATGACGTATGGTCAATGACCTGCAGCAGCGACACTCCGTCCTCATTGTTTAATGATATAAGCTCCAGGTTGCGTACCGTAAACTTGTCCAGACGCACATAACGCTCCTCATCAATCAGGCGGATGGATGATATGTGGCCGATATTGTTGTGCAGGGTCTCTGCCAGATATTCCAGAATGGCTCCGGCGGCTACCTTGCCGTTCTGCAGGTGGTCCACACCGAATCCCTTGAGGTTGCGCACATGGAAGTGGCGGTTGAGTTTCTCGCGGGCAAAATCCTGGGTAAAGACCCAGTCATCAAGTTCACGCAGGCAGTAACGGGGGCCGAATGACTGCTCAAACTGCTGACGGCGGCCGCGCTCAATGAGCGTCTCCTTGGGTGCAAAGTTGGAAAGCAGTTTGTCTATATGGTCGGCCGGGCCCTCGGCTATGAGATATTCACCGGTGGATATGTCCAGAAACGATATGCCCCACGCTCCCTTGCCAAAGTGAACAGCGGCAAGGAAATTGTTCTCCTTGTTCTGCAGCACGTTGTCACTCATGGCTACACCGGGCGTAACCAGTTCGGTAATGCCGCGTTTTACGAGTGTCTTGGTTAGCTTGGGGTCCTCCAGCTGGTCACAGATAGCAACACGGCGGCCGGCACGTATCAGTTTGGGCAGATAGACATCGAGAGCATGATGGGGGAAACCGGCCATCTCAAGAGCGGCGGCTCCGTTCTTGCCGTTATTGCGGCGGGTCAGGGTTATGCCCAGTATCTCACTGGCCTGGACGGCATCCTGTGCGTATGTCTCATAAAAATCTCCGCATCGGAACAGCAGTACGGCATCGGGATGTTTCTCCTTGAGGCTGTAGAACTGCCGCATCATGGGCGTTTCATCGGGCTTGCTCTGTGACATTTATTTCTTGCGTTTACGGAAAAGGAACAGGGTTGCTACAATAAACAGCGTACTCAAAACACCCAGAGTAATGAGTGTGGCATTCATACCTTTGGGTGCAAACCCCATCAGGAGCAGCACCGGGAATCCCATTATCATGGCGGGGATGTTCTGCAACACCAGGTTATTGGCGGCTGGAGTCTGGTAGCGCGGATCTATCTCACGCAGCAGTATCATACCGTTGCTGGCGGTGCCGGTAAGCATTCCGAACATTGAGAAGAAACCCTCGTACTTGTAATCGGGATATATGCGGAACGATACCCATCTCACATACACGAATGTTGCTATGGCGCCGAATATGCAGACCAGTGTGAGCGGCAGCCAGATGGACTTGAGGTTCTCAAAGCTGATGGCGGCGGTTCCGGCCACAATCATGACATCAAATGAGAATCCGCTTACGCGGTTCAGGAGGAACTCGTTCAGGTACTCGCGGGTCATCCAGCCACGCTTGCGCAGACCGCGGATAACGATCTTGACCAGTGATCCGAACAGTATGCCCCAGAAGAAGTTGAATCCGTAAACCAACGGCTTGAGAGTCTTCTCGCCAAAGTTACCCAAGTCCAGACTGCCTATCAGTGACATGAGCAGCCAGACCAGGAAATAGGTAAGCAACACTATACTCACCACGATGGTCAGTTTATCCACGGACTCTGAATGCGGCAGGTCATTTTCCTGCTCATAGTCCTTAAGGGTATGACGGCTCTCTGAAACATTCTCATGTATCGTAAGTCTCTTTTTGCGGTTAAGGATGTTCATATATATCACGCCCACAACGCTGCCAACCAGGAATCCGATAGCCGCGATGGAAAGGCCGAAATCTATGCCGTGGAACGTGATTTCCTGATCGGCTGCGGCCATCTGATATATGGTACCGAAATTCAGTGCCTGACCGGGACCCTGTCCGTAACCCATAGGCAGCAGCAGACCACCGGAGTAGAATATGTCATGCCCGGCCGACGGGTTTCGCCACCAAAGGAACATAGGGATGGTGATAAGCAGACCTATTATGCCCTGGATCATGTATGTGGCGATGGTCAGCGTACCGGTATCTATGACCGTACGGGTATTGGCTCTGTCGGTCTCCTTTGACGGACGCAGTGACATTGAGATGAATCCTATAGCCAGTGCATGATAGGTGACGGTCTCCATGAAACGCTTGTCGATAACGCCGTTGAAATCGGCCCAAATCTTAAACAGCAGTATTATAAGACCGCCCAGCAGAGCCGACGGAATGAGGCTGCGGCGCAGCACCTTTACTTTACGACGGAGTATGTTTCCGGCCAGTACGGCCAGGGCAATGATGAACACCTGAATGAGTGTATCCCACACCTCAGGCGCAGCGAATGATGTCACTGCTATTCCGTTTGCTGATAGAATCATAACGATATCTTTTGGAAACTCAAAGATAATGGATTTTTTATCCCGATGCCAATCCTTTCTGCAGTTTTATGCCTTATCGGATGCAGCATCCTGAATGACCAGTCCTGCCAGCATGAATCCGAATATGGCGGTAATATGCGCCACGGTACCGTTAATCCGGGCTTTGGAAGAGCACCACTCATGATTAAGCAGCGACGGGTCGCCGGGACCGGCCTTGGCCTTGGGGCATACGCACTGCCCGGTTCCGCATGTAGCATTACAACCCTTGTTTGTCAGTAGTTCATCACTATACACGCACTGGAACTTGCGCTTGGGATATTCGTCCATCTGCTTGAACTTTTTCCGGAGAGCACGTGCCAGAGGATCGCCCTGTACCTTCCAGAACTCTGCTATCCTTATGCGTGTGGGATCAAGCTTGAGCGCGGCACCCATTGATGAGAACAGCTTGGCCTTGGTCCGGGTGGCCATAAGTATGAGAAGGGCCTTGTCCTTAAGGGAGTCTATGGCATCTATTATGTAGTCATAGCCGGAAATATCGAATTCATCGGCTGTTTCGCGGGTGAAAATTTTCTGTAACGCCGTGATTTCGGCATTCGGGTTGATGCTGAGCAGGCGCTCCTTGAGTACATCTACCTTAACCTGCCCCACAGTCTTTGTGGTAGCCATAAGCTGGCGGTTTATATTGGTGATGCAGACACGGTCACTGTCAACTATCGTGAGTTGCCTTATGCCGCTGCGGACCAGGCTCTCAGCACACCAGGAGCCCACACCGCCCACGCCGAATATGATTACGCGTTTACGGCTTATGCATTCCATAGACTCTGCGCCCAGAAGCAGCTCCGAACGGCGCAGGATTGCATCATCAATCGCCATCTGTCAGGTTTTGATTCAGAACTTACAGCTTGCTGGTGAATTCGTCTATATCGGCAGCCGATGTGTTCCAGCTGGTTACAAAGCGCACCACACTCTGCTGCGGACCGCAGGGAGCCCAGATCTCGAACGATGCAAACTTGCCGATGCGCTCTATCTCAGACTTGGGCAGGCAGAAGAACTGCTGGTTGGTGGGTGAATCAACATATGGTGAGAAGCCTTTCTTGATCATGGCTTTCTTGAGACGCAGAGCCTGATTGACTGCGTTCTGCGATATCTCCAGATACAGGTTATCGGTAAACAGGGTGCTGAACTGAACGCCCAGCAGACGGCCCTTGGCCAGCATTGCGCCGTGCTGCTTTACAAAGGTAAAGAAACGGGGCAGAAGCTCCGGGTGGGCGGTAACAACAGCCTCACCGAACATGGCGCCAACCTTGGTTCCGCCAATGTAGAACACATCGCACAGACGGGCTATATCCTTGAGTGTGACATCCTTTGATGCAGCAAGGCCGTAACCCAGACGGGCTCCGTCCATATAGAGAGGGATATTGTACTTACGGCATACGCGGCTCAGGGCCTCCAGCTCACCCAGTGAATAGAGGGTGCCCCACTCAGTGGGAAATGACAGGTACAGCGCACCTGGCGAAACCATATGCTGATGGTTCTCATTGTCATAGAACTCCGTAAGATAACGCTCCACGTCATAGGCTGCCACTTTTCCCTGATGGTTAGGCACAATCAGTATCTTATGGCCCGATGACTCCACGGCACCTGCCTCCAGATTGTTGATATGGGCAGTCTCGGCCGCCATGATTCCCTCATACTGATGAAGCAGTCCGTCAATGATTGTGGCATTGGCCTGGGTTCCGCCTACCAGGAAACGTACCAGCGCATCGGGACAGCCGCAAGCCTCACGTATCAGGTCGGCCGCACGACGGGTATATTCATCCTCACCGTAACCTACGGTCTGTTCAAGGTTGGTCTCAACCAGCCGCTGCATCACTGTGGGATGCGCGCCCTCCATATAATCAGAATCAAAGTGGAGCATAACAGTTCATTTAGCATTTTTGTGAATGCAAATGTAGTGATTATACAATTCAAAAAACTATCTTCGCGAAAATTCAAGAACAATTAACCAAAACATCTTACTTATATGGCATCGGAAGTATTTTTCTCGACACTCAACGCTGACCCTAACCACAACCTGCTCCAGAAACTGGAGAGACTGGTACGCAAGGCCGGTATGGACAAGATAGATTTCAACGGCAAGTTCACCGCCGTCAAGATACATTTCGGCGAACTCGGGAATATGGCCTACCTGAGACCGGATTACGCCGCGGTTATCATCAGGATTATCAAGGAGCTGGGAGGCAAGCCGTTCCTGACTGACTGCAACACCCTATATTCTGGATGGAGGTCCAATGCCATAGACCATCAGGACACCGCCATGAAGCATGGTTACACTCCGTTCAGCACAGGTGCCCAGATAATCATTGCCGACGGACTGAAAGGACTGGACTACGTGGAGGTACCCATTGACGGTGAGTACTGCAAGGCCCCTAAGATAGGTACAGCCATAGCCGAAGCTGATATAGTGGTGTCCATAAACCATGTAAAGGGACATGAGATGACCGGATTCGGAGGTGCACTCAAGAACCTGGGAATGGGCTGCGGCAGTGTGGCCGGCAAAAAGGAGATGCACAATGCATCCAAACCGCATATAGACGTGCAGGAGTGCCGCGGATGCGGACTCTGCGTAAAGAACTGCGCCAGTCACGCCATATCATTGGTAGAGCGCAAGGCCGTGATTAACTATGACAAATGCGTGGGATGCGGGCAATGCGTGGCTACATGTCAGTTCAACGGTGCCGTAGTGGACAACGATGAGCAGGTGGATATCCTTAACTGCAAGATAGCCGAGTACGCCAAGGCCACCCTATTGGGCAAGCCTAACTTCCACATAAACCTTATCATGGATGTATCACCCGAGTGCGACTGCTGGGGTTACAACGATGCTCCTGTCGTTCCCAATATCGGAATGCTGGCATCATTCGATCCCGTCGCTCTGGATTGCGCCAGCGCCGACCTGGTCAACAAGGCACCCGTTATCCCATCGGAAAATGTGCTCTCACACAACATAGAGCATCACAAGCATGATCACGGAGACCACTGGCACATGATCCACCCCGATACCAACTGGCGCTCATGCGTTGAGCACGCCCAGAAGATAGGCTTGGGCTCAATGGATTATGAGCTCATTACCGTCTGAACACGTTAGGGGGTCTGACCCTAAAGTTTTCCCCTGAGTATCCGGCTGCGGACACAGTTCACAGCCGGTTTATAGTACTCGGTCTCCATAGACTCCAGAGTCACTTTGAACTCGGCCAGAAGCTCCGGGTAGAACTTGCACATACGGTATGCAAGTTTCATGCTTATGGACTGGATACCCGGCAGCTCATCCACATCGGCCATATGCTCCAGACAGAAATCCAGGAAATCGGTACGCAGGTCATCCTCTTCCATCTTGAGCCGCTCAATGATATTGAGTGAAAGCCTTCGTACAGCCGAGTGTTCCGTCTTGAGCGCCAGGTCCATCAGTTCATGGAGCATACCCTGTAACTGTGAGAGCTCCTGGTCCGTAGCCTTGGTAAGCACCCAGAACGCATTACGCGCCACACGTCCGTCATCGCTATGCATGAACCGGCGCGTAAAGCCCGCAAAATTACCCGTCTGCTTTACCTCCCTGTAAACAGCCTGCGCATCAGGCTCGCCCTTAACCGCCCTTATGTTTTCATCATTTATCTCAATCATAAAAACAAAGGTAAGGATTCTTTTCTTTACCCCCGCACCTTAGGGAACTGTAACGCACGTAGAGTCATTTCCTTCCCTAAGGTAAGCAGGAAATACGCTATCTCGCGGGCTACCCCCGCACCTTAGGGAACTGTAACGCTCGTAGAGTCATTTCCTTCCCTAAGGTAAGCAGGAAATACGCTATCTCGCGGGCTACCCCCGCACCTTAGGGAACTGTAACGCACGTAGAGCCATTTCCTTCCCTAAGGTGAATCGGAAATTCGCCAGAACCTGCGTTACCCCCGCACCTTAGGGAAGCAAAACGCAGGTACGGCCTATTCTCTCCCTAAGGTGAGTTGAAACGACGCAAAACGCGCTCGGCCCGAAGGGACGCTTTGACTTTCCCCCTCTGGGGCCGTCGAGCTAAACCTTCACCAAGCGAAGCGACTGAAAGAAATACCCCTTTGCGTCAGTGCCGCCACCTCTTTAACATCGGAAAGAAACCGTACATCATCTGCTTGTACTCATCCTTGGTCATTGGCTTGGGCATGTTCTTACTTACCTCATCCACAAACTGGGCACAGTGCTCTATCATCTGGTCCATCGTCATGTCCTGAAGGAAACGCCCATCCTTATAGCAATACTTGCAGTAGTCAAAGTTGGTGCTGCCGTCGGCATTGGTGCCGCAATCCTCCACACGGGTAAGCGGCATTCCGCAACTCTGGCAGAACTGCGGCAGCTGCCCCTCACGGAAAGCCTTCTCCTTCATAGGGAACGTTTCATCGTATGCCTCAAACGCATCGGGATCTGCATCGGCCACAAAATAACCCTGAGGAGGGCAATAGGTTGCCTCAATGCCGCCAAGCCAGCCGGGAATAAGCTCCTGAGCCAGGAAATACGGCACCTCTGCATCCTTTGGCTCCGAATGATAATGAATGCCCAACTTACTGGCCAGCCCAAACCCGGCATGCTTGTAAAACTCAATGTTGCCCTCCATGCAAATAAAGCCCACACCCATCTCACGCGCTTTGTCAAGAGCATAATTCAAAAGCTTAAGCCCATACCCCTTACGCTTATAATCCGGATGAATGCTGATAGGACCGAAAGTCCAAGAAGGCTTGTGTGTGCCATCGGCTAACACCAGCTCCGCCTTTGAGAACATAACATGGCCGATAATCAGCCCGTCCTCCTCCATTACAAAATCCAACTCCGGAATAAAATCAGGATTGTTCCTGTACTGATTCAACACATAATGCTCCACGCAACCCGGCTTATATACATTCCAAAACGCCTCACGGGTAAGTTCCTCCACCACCCTATAGTCCTCCGGACGCTCAAGTCTTATATTCATAACTGTCTATATTTATCCACAAAAATACATAAAATCCGCTGTTTTTCTCCTCACCCCCACACCTTAGGGAACTGTAACGCACGTAGAGTCATTTCCTTCCCTAAGGTAAGCAGGAAATACGCTATCTCGCGGGCTACCCCCGCACCTTAGGGAGCTGTAACGCACGTAGAGCCATTTCCTTCCCTAAGGTAAGCAGGAAATACGCTATCTCGCGGGCTACCCCCGCACCTTAGGGAGCTGTAACGCACGTAGAGCCATTTCCTTCCCTAAGGTGAATCGGAAATTCGCCAGAACCTGCGTTACCCCCACACCTTAGGGAAACAGCACGCAGGTACGGCCTATTCTCTCCCTAAGGTGAGTTGAAACGACGCAAAACGCGCTCGGCCCGAAGGGACGCTTTGACTTTCCCCCTCTGGGGCCGTCGAGCTAAACCTTCACCAAGCGAAGCGACTGAAAGAAATACCCCTTTGCGTCACGTCACCTTACATTTTGAGATTTGATAACGCTTCCTTATTGTTTGATGTAATCATAGCCAGCTTGGAGCAGTTTTCCATATCGCTGCAGTCAGCGCAGGTCTCAAAACCCTTAGACCGGGCGCACTTGCGTATTGGACAGAGTGACTCGCAGAATGGAGTCTTGGCACCTTCAACACGACATCCGGTACAATTAATCATGTCAGGAGTAATCTCAACCTTATTAAGTTCCGACCATTCCCGAGCCACTTTCCTGCGCAGTTCATCGTCATCATTAACAGTAGCCAACCGGGCCTGACACCCCTCACAATCCAATCCGCAAAAAGCAATAAACTGTTTCATTGTTTTGGTAATTTTTGGGAATCATTCTGTAGTATCTTGTTCTCTTTTAACACTCTACGTTCAACCTTCTTTATATCTTCGGCTGGAGGTAACTCCTCTGGCTTAATACCACGTTGCCCCAACATTCCACGTACACTTCGGTTGTTCTGAACATGTTCTGTCGTTATATCACATTCTCCATAAAGATCTTTTTGCTCAACATTATAATTGGTCATTTCGGTTGCAAGGTTTTTAGCCGCTATAGTGAGAGTAGGTAAGTGATCTGCTAAAGCTCCACTCTTTATTCCAAGTCGATGTTTCATCTGATCAGTTGTCAATCCGCCAAACAAAGCCTGATCACCTTTGGAACGGATTCGCCCAAAGCCATGGTCATCAACTCCACGTTCAAAAATATTTTTGCTTAACAGCTTTTCAGAAGTACGCAAACGTTCACGGGTATTAATACGAGATATTTCATTGATACGTTCCTCTATCAATTCTGCATTACGTGTTTGAATGGCAAAATAACTCTGGGCAAAAGCAATCTCTTCTTTTTGGGGATCTCCATTCTGGGCAATAAGATAGCAAGCATAACGAGTGAGCATGAAATCTTGTACAGGACGATGTGCACCTTTTGCCAAAGCTATCATTTTCGTGACCTCGCGAAAATGATCATCTACATTGACATTCAATGTCTTACAAGATTCAATAGATCTTCCTATCGCCTCTGCAAAATTCTCCCATCGGGAATAACCTAAAACTTTTTGTAACTCGCGGGCGTACCAAACCTCAACGTCTTTTCCATCATCATCTTTCACGGTTCTAACAATAACATCAAACGCTGATTTGTACTGTTGAATTGTTTCGATTTTCATAATATCAAAATGTCTTTCATTAATTAATTAATTATCATGCAAGTTAGACATATTATTACAACTATGCAAATAAAAAAATATTAATTGTAAAATAAGATACTTCTTTATGATGTTTGATCCAATCCTAAACCATTCTGAAGATTCTTAGAATGTTACGCTTTTGATACGGTTAGTTGCTGGTTTGCTACTGGTTTAAGGCGTATCTTTGCGTCAAACAACACTGATTATGGATTCAAGAATTGAGAAACTGCAATCCTGCCTGGCACAATTCCGCCAGAAGCCCGAGGCCAGCATGCTGATAGAATACCGCAGCCGCCAGAACCGCCTGACCTTTGATGACAGAATGGCCGTAACGCGCTGTATAGAAAAGACTTTTGCCTCGGTATTTCTGGACATGAGAGCCGAGTCACCATCCCTTTCAGAGTCAGACCTTATATTCTGCGCGCTTGCTGCAGCGGGCTTTAAACCGGAAGTTATCTCTGACTGTATATCCATATCGAAAGAAAGCCTTAGGATGAGGAGAAAACGTATCAAGGAAAAACTAACTCCATTCTGGGCCGATCAGGTATTTCCGGATATAGAAACCGTAACAAAAAGCGTAACAGGGAAATGTTACGATAATGGTACGCAACATATTTCAGGGGCCGATGAGGGCGACCTACTTTTGCGTCAGAACCAATCAAACGCAAAAGTTATGAAAACAAAAAAGATCACATTCGGTGAAGCCATCAGATCAGGCTTCAGAAACATGTTCAAGTTCACAGGACGCGCATCAAGAACTGAATTCTGGTATTTTATACTGTTTTATGCCATAGTGTTCTATACACTGGGAATAGTACTATCTTTCCTTACTCCATTTGTCATGTTAAAGGCAAAAATCCCTGTCACACCTCAACAAGCCAGTCTGATGATAGTAGGCTTTATTGCCTTTATACTGATAATACCATTGGTTAGCATAACCGTACGCAGACTTCACGATTCGGAGCGTAAAGGAGCATGGGTGCTGGCATATCTGTTACCCATGATTATTGCCGTGAATACAATGATATACTCAATGTTTCACTTTAATGTAGAGACTAAGGAAACTGAAACTGTAACCTCTTTCAACCCGGAAGAATACTATAACAGATATACTGATACAGACGGAGATACCATCAGGATATATCCCGACTATATGGAGCAGGTGCAAAGCGGAAAGAGATTTTTCTACTATAAGGCCAATGGTGACTCCATTGCAGTTGATCCAAGTGTATTCACTCCTGTAGCAAGGACAGCACATACTCAACAAATTAATCGCGAGCAGAAACTCATTTACGGAACAGCAGGAATCATGTCCTTCCTTGTGATCCTCTCCTTTGTAGGATTCATCATACTGATAATCTTCTGCGCCCTGCCCGGAACCGAAGGACCCAACAGATACGGCCCCGATCCCAACGTCATCACCCAACCCGCACAAGAAACCATTTGATAATCTTTAAGTTTGTACCAAATTATCCAGTTGCAGGAGCAGGACTATTGGGGTTGGGGACCATTAGCGGAGGGCGTAAGCGGAGAGCCCACGGAAGATCCCGTTAAGAACGGCGTTTGTTTGAGGAACGTTGCACACCGCAGGTAGGCAAAAGGACGAGTTCGCCGTTTAGGGTCTGGAGGGGCTCGTAGTAGCCCGGAGCTGTTGTGTCCCCAACCCCAATAGTCCTGCGGAGCATCCAAAATAAGTGACGCAAAACGCGCTCGGCCCGAAGGGACGCTTTCACCAAGCGAAGCGACTGAAAGAAACGACCCCTTTGCGTCACCAAGCGAAGCGACTGAAAGAAATACCCCTTTGCGTCATTTTTGCCTGAAATTGTGTACTTTTGCAAACCAAAATTCTGTAAGATGGAATACGATTTCAGAGCAATTGAAAAGAAATGGCAGGAAAAGTGGGCCAAGGAGGGAACTTACAAGGTAACTGAGGATGCCTCCAGACCCAAGTATTACGTACTCAACATGTTCCCCTATCCCTCAGGCGCCGGCCTGCACGTAGGACACCCCTTAGGCTACATTGCATCGGACATCTACGCCCGATTCAAGCGTCAGCAGGGATTCAACGTCCTGAACCCCATGGGTTACGATGCATACGGCCTGCCCGCCGAGCAGTACGCCATACAGACCGGCCAGCACCCCGCAATTACAACTGAAAAGAACATAAACCGCTACCGCGAGCAGCTGGACAAGATAGGATTCTCTTTCGATTGGGACCGTGAGGTACGCACCTGTGAGCCCGGTTACTACCACTGGACCCAGTGGGCATTCCAGAAGATGTTCGGCTCATTCTACTGCAACAAGTGCCAGAGCGCACAGCCCATTGAGAAGCTGATTGAGCACTTTGAAAAAGAGGGCTCTGCAAATCTGGACGTAGCCCAGAGCGAGGAGCTCAACTTTACAGCCGCCGAGTGGAAAGCCATGGACGACAAGCAAAAATCGGACATCCTGATGAACTACCGCATAGCCTACCTGGGCGAGACAATGGTAAACTGGTGCGCCGGACTGGGCACCGTGCTTGCCAACGATGAGGTGGTAGAGGGCGTATCGGTACGCGGCGGATTCCCTGTAGAGCAGAAGAAGATGCGCCAGTGGTGCCTAAGGGTATCGGCCTACGCACAGCGTCTGCTTGACGGCCTGGACAAGATAGACTGGTCCGATTCCATCAAGGAGACCCAGCGCAACTGGATAGGCCGCTCCGAGGGTACCGAGATGCAGTTCCACGTAAAGGACTCAGATATAGAATTCACCATATTCACCACCCGTGCCGATACCATATTCGGCGTGACATTCATGGTACTGGCTCCCGAGAGCGAGCTGGTGGCACAGCTCACCACACCCGCACAGAAGAAGGAGGTGGATGCCTACATAGCAGCCGTAAAGAAGCGCACCGAGCGCGAGCGCATAGCTGACCGCCGTGTAACCGGCGTGTTCAGCGGATCATACGCCATCAACCCCCTGACAGGTGAGGATGTACCCGTATGGATAAGTGACTACGTGCTGGCCGGCTACGGAACAGGCGCCATCATGGCCGTTCCCGCACATGACAGCCGTGACTACGCATTTGCCAAGCATTTCGGCCTTGAAATAAGACCTTTGATTGAGGGTTGCGATGTATCCGAGGAGAGCTTTGATGCCAAGGAGGGTGTGATGATGAACTCACCCCGTCCCGACCAGATCCGTGAGGGCGGACTCAACCTGAACGGCCTGACCGTCAAGGAGGCCATTGCCGCAACCAAGAAATACGTACAAGACAACAAACTGGGCAAGGTAAAGGTTAACTACCGTCTGCGTGACGCCATATTCAGCCGTCAGCGCTACTGGGGCGAGCCGTTCCCGGTATATTACAAGAACGGAATACCCACAATGGTACCCGAGCAGTGCCTGCCGCTGGAACTCCCCGAAATCAGTGAGTACAAACCCACCGAGACAGGCGAGCCTCCACTTGGTCACGCCAAGGTATGGGCCTTTGATGAGGTTAACAACAAGGTTGTTGACAAGTCACTCATAGATAACAAGACCGTATTCCCGCTGGAACTCAACACCATGCCCGGATTTGCAGGCTCATCGGCCTACTATCTGCGTTACATGGACCCGCACAACAACAAGGCTCTGGTTAGCAAGGAGGCCGACAGCTACTGGAAGTGCGTGGACCTCTATCTGGGAGGATCGGAGCACGCAACCGGTCACCTTATCTACTCACGTTTCTGGAACAAGTTCCTCAAAGACCTGGGTGTAAGTGAGGTTGAGGAGCCGTTCAGCAAGCTCATCAACCAGGGTATGATACAGGGCCGCAGTAACTTTGTATATCGTATCAAGGACACTAACAAGTTCGTATCACTGGGCCTCAAGGACCAGTATGACACCACTCCCATACACGTTGATGTAAACATAGTAAGTGCCGATGTACTTGACGTTGAGGCATTCAAGGCATGGCGCCCTGAGTACAACAACGCCGAGTTCATACTGGAGAACGGCAAGTACATCTGCGGCTGGGCTGTTGAGAAGATGAGTAAGTCCATGTTCAACGTGGTAAACCCCGATGACATAATCGAAAAATACGGAGCCGATACGCTGCGTATGTACGAGATGTTCTTAGGGCCCCTTGAGCAGTCCAAGCCCTGGGATACCAACGGAATAGACGGCTGCCACCGCTTTATCCGCAAGATGTGGGCCCTCTACTTTGACCGTGAGGGTAACCTGGCTGTAAGCGATGACGCTCCCACCAAGGACGAACTCAAGTCAATCCATAAGCTCATAAAGAAGGTAACCGAGGATATAGAGAACTTCTCATTCAACACATCGGTTGCCGCATTCATGATATGCGTAAACGAGCTGTCGGGACTCAAGTGCAACAAGCGCGCCGTGCTGACAGACCTGGCCAAGGTGATTGCTCCCTTTGCACCCCACACCGCCGAGGAACTCTGGCAGGCACTTGGTAACCAAACCACAGTTTGTGATGCCGCATGGCCCAAGTTCAACGAGGATTACCTCAAGGAGGACAGCATAACCTACTCCATCTCATTCAACGGCAAGACCCGCTTTACAATGGACTTCCCGGCCGATGCCACCCAGCAGCAGATTCAGGATGCCGTTCTGGCCAATGAGAAGGCTTTAGGGTACATAAACGGCCAGACCATCCGTAAGGTGATTGTGGTACCGCGCAAGATTGTGAACATAGTTCTCTAAGCAGTATGAGACTGGTTTTTGCCACCAATAACGCCCACAAACTTGAAGAGGTCCGTCAGATACTTGGCGACCGCTTTGAGGTGCTGTCGCTCAGTGACATAAACTGTCATGAGGATATCCCCGAAACCGGCGATACCTTCCAGGACAACGCCCTGCAGAAAGCCCGTTACGTCAAGGAGCACTACGGTTATGACTGTTTTGCCGATGACACCGGACTTGAGGTGAAGGCCCTTGGCGGAGCACCCGGAGTTCACTCCGCACGCTACGCAGGAGACCATGATTCGGAGGCAAATATGACCAAACTGCTGCAGGAACTTGAAAAAAAACAGGACCGCAGCGCACAATTTAGGACAGTTGTTGCGTTAATACTTAACGGACAGGAAGTTCTGTTTGAGGGAATAGTGACGGGAAGGATAGCAACCGAGCGTCATTACGGAGAGTCAGGATTCGGATATGATCCATTGTTCATACCGGACGGCTTTACCGAGACATTCTCACAGATGAGTCCTGAAAACAAGAATCAGGTGAGTCACCGTGGACGAGCCGTAAGGAAACTGGCAGATTATCTTAAAACGTTATGATAAAGAAAATGACAAGAGGAGCCATTATCGCAATCGCTGCGGTAATGCTCCTTTTGCCTTTTAATATGGCCTATGCCGGTATTCCGGTAGGTACATGGAGAGCACATCCGGCATATAACGATGCAACTCATGCTATAAAAGCTTTCGGGTATATATTTGTATTGAGTGAAGGAGCAGTATATTTCTATGATCCTTCAGATGAAGGTATTTACACTATTGACAAAACAGGAGGTTTAAGTGATACTGATATAACTGAATTGGAATACTGTAATGCCGAAAAAGCAATTCTTCTGTTATACTCAAACGGAAACATTGACATTCTGTATGATGATTTTACTATTTATAATTTTACAGAACTCAAGAACAACAGTATTGGAGACATATCGGTAAACGAACTTAAGATTTCTGGTTCTGATGCATATATATCAACCAATTTCGGACTTGTAGTCTTTGATATAAAACGTAAGGTAATAAAGAACACATACCGTTTTGATTCAGCTGTCAACACTTCTGTAATTCTTTCAGACTCCCTTCTTTGCGGAACCAAGGACGGTATATATCTTGGTCTCATGACCGATAACCTGTTGGATAATACCAAATGGAAACTATTCAGGAATATTGAGTTTCTTGACCTGTTTGAGTTTGACGGAAAACTGTCAGGGCGTTCATATGACAATAGGATGTGGACTATTAACAGATCCACCGCCTATTTGACAAATATCATGGATCATGTAAAAAAATTTACATTGACAGGAGATAACGGACTGGTTTTGATACAGGATTCGGTAGTAACTGTCTATAATACCTATTCTGATTATGCCCATTATAATATTCATACTCATATAAACCATATACTTATAGACGGGAATGACTGGTGGGTTTGCCAAGGATTCGAAGGTCTTTGTCATTATGTAAATGATGATAATAACATAATATGTAAGTCAACCGGTATAAAACCAGACAGTCCCAGAAGAAACTGGTTTCATTCTGTATCATGGCCCGAAAAAGGCAGATTGCTGGCAATTGGCGGATGTCATAATTATTCAGGTATCGATTATCCCGGAACCCTGATGATTTATGAAAACGACAGGTGGATATCTGTGGATGAAGACATATCTCAAAAAACCGGTCTCAAATTTATAAATCTTACAGAAGCGGCACAGGATCCTCTTGACAGAAACCACATCTTTGCAGGTTCAGCCGGCCAGGGTCTCTATGAATTCAGAAACAATAAGTTAGAAAAACTGCATACTTGGGATAACAGTGGACTTACAAGTATTCTGGATCATCATAAATATGATTATGTCCGAGTAAGTGCCTTACAGTATGATAAGGATAACAATCTTTGGATGGCTAACAATGAGGTTGATACCATCATAAAGGTTTTACAGCCTGACGGAAAATGGTTCGGATTATATTATAGTGAAATGGCTGGTTTGCCTACTTTAAAACAACTCAGATTTGATGACAACGGCTATATCTGGATAAATTCATCGAGAGGATTGAAACCCGGGTTATTCTGCATAGATATAAACGGAACACTCAAGAACAACAAAGATGATAAAATAAGATACTCAGGTAACATTTGGAAAAATCAGGATGGAACAACCGAAGAGATTTATGATGTGTTCTTTTATGAGTTTGACCTTAACGGTGATATATGGATAGGCACAAACAGAGGAATATTCATTTTAAGGGATCCTGATTCTTTCATAAACAATACAAATCCTGTGTTTGAAAGAGTAAAGATATCCAGAAATGACGGTTCAGATTTAGCCGATTACCTTTTCAACGGAGTAATGACTACAGCAATTTATATAGATCAGGGAAACAGGAAATGGATAGGTACCCTTGATGACGGAGTATTTCTTATGAGCGCTGACGGAACAGAGACATTAGAGCATTTTACCGTCAATAATAGTCCACTTCCGTCAAACAATATACTGAGCATTACAGAAAACGGTCAGAATGGCTCATTATTCTTTGGTACAAGCCAGGGAATGGTAGAATATGGTGGTACAGCCAGGGACCCTGAAGAAAGTCTTTCAGAATCAAATATTATTGTATATCCCAATCCTGTAAAGCCTGATTTTGACGGATTCGTTACCATTACAGGACTAACTGAAATGAGTACGGTAAGAATATTGTCGAATTCTGGTAATCTTGTAAATCTTGGTAACTCAAACGGAGGTTCCTACAGTTGGAATCTTACAGATATGAATGGAAAGGCTGTACCGTCAGGAGTCTATCACGCCGTTATTACCAATCAGGAAAACAAACACAGTGAAAGCGTATCTGTTACAGTAATAAGATAGTAAACGACAGGTATCCGCTTATAATATATATGTATGTTTTTTCTTTATTTCTTTTGATTAATTGGTTTTTATAGACTGTTGAAACTGTTGATATCTTTTCTTTTTTTGAAGAATCATCTGTTTTTAAACTTGAACGACTATTTCATAACAATTTAATAAACAACTTAAACTATTGATATTCTGTATTATAATTAGTAATTAACAAGCAGTTCATATAATTGTTTAAATAATCAACTGTTATATGTCCTGATTTTGTCTGTTAATACAGTGTTTGAAAAATAAAAGAATAAAAAACGCTATCAACAGCATTATTTCAAAATAAAGTACATACCGTAACTGTTTTTGAAATACCAATTTTTTTATTCTCTTTTTACCTTATTTTTTTGAACACTTATTTACACTGTTTTCAACCGGAATAGTCACTTAAATAAACTAATTTTACACCGGATTAAATTGAATGTGTAATGAGAAAGCTTAGTGTTACTGAACTTTGCAGAATTAATATAGAAGAATACAGGAACAGCAATAAACTACCTGTAACCATTATATTGGACGATGTACGCAGCTTGTATAATGTAGGTTCGGTATTCCGTACTTCGGATGCTTTCAGAATAGAAAGGATAATTCTATGTGGCATTACAGCTACTCCTGATACATCACTTGTTGAAATCCATAAAACAGCCTTAGGTGCAGAGGAGAGTGTAGAATGGTTATATTGTAAGGATTGTATCAGTATTGTCAAAGACCTTAATGATAAGGGTTATATTACTGTTGCCGTAGAACAGGTTGAAGGTAGCACAAAACTGGATAATATTAGAGTTGACAGGAACAGAAGATATGCACTAGTTTTTGGTAATGAGGTAAAAGGTGTGAACCAGAAAGTTGTTGATATCTGCAGTTTCTCTCTTGAAATACCCCAATATGGAACAAAGCACTCGCTGAACGTATCAGTGAGTGCCGGATTGGTTATATGGGAATTTGCCCGTCAGCTGAAGGATATTTTCTAGTGAGCTTCAAGCCAGTTGGCGCCCCAACCGCAATCAGCAATAAGCGGTACTGACATAGGCCAGGCTTTCTGCATCTCTTCTATTACAATAGTTTCAACCTTCTGTTCTTCGCCTGGAACTACATTGAAATTGAGTTCATCATGAACCTGCAGTATCATTGTTGATTTTATGTTCTCCTGGCGGAATCTCCTGTAAATGGCAATCATGGCAATCTTTATGATGTCGGCTGCACTTCCCTGAATAGGAGCGTTTATTGCGTTACGTTCAGCAAAACCGCGGACTGTAGCATTATGTGAATTTATATCGGGCAGATAACGCTTGCGTTTAAGAACAGTTTCTATATAACCTTTGGTACGGGCCTCCTCTATTGAATGGTCCATATAGTTCTTTATTCCGCTGTATGTCTTGAAATAGTTTTCAATGAGTTCCTTGGCCTCAGTGCGGCTCACTCCCATCCGTTGTGCCAGACCAAAGGCTGAAATACCGTATATAATGCCGAAATTGGCTGTTTTGGCTTTGCTTCGTTCAGTTTTGGTTACCTGATCGATAGGTTTATGGAAAACCTTGGCGGCAGTTGCAGCGTGTATATCATGTCCCAACCTGAAATCTTCAATCATATTCCGGTCCTTACTTAGGTGAGCCATGATCCTTAGTTCAATCTGTGAATAGTCGGCACTGAAAAATCTGCAACCTGGTTCGGGGATGAAAGCTTTTCGAACCTCCTTACCGTCTTCATCACGTACCGGAATGTTCTGAAGGTTAGGGTTACTTGAACTTAACCTGCCTGTTGCCGTAACTGTCTGGTTGTATGATGTATGAATCTTACCTGTAGCGGGATTTACCAGCCCGGGCAGTGTATCGACATATGTACCCAGCAGTTTCTTAAGTCCGCGGTATTGTAGGATAAGATCCACTATCTTATGTTCTGCTCTCAATGATTCCAAAACATCTTCGGATGTTACATATTGTCCTGTCTTGGTTTTCTTGGGTTTGTCTACAATCTTCATTCTGTCAAACAGAATATCGCCAACCTGCTTTGGTGAGAGAATGTTGAATTGTGCTCCCCCGGCCTCTTCATATATCTGTTTTTCAAGAACCTCCATCCTTTCTGTAAAATGCCTTGAAGTTTCGGCAAGGGCAGCAGGATCTATCATGGCACCGTTGCGTTCCATATAGGCCAGTACCTGTACAAGAGGCATCTCGACATCACGGAAAAGAGGTGTTGTTCCGTCTTTATCCAACTCTTTCTCCAGTATGTTCTTAAGTTGGAGAGTGACATCGGCATCTTCGCATGCATATTCGTATATAGAAGCGGGACTGAGGTCTGCCATATTCTTCTGGTTACGGCCTTTCTCTCCTATCAGTTCCTCAATATGGATTGTCCTGTAGTTAAGATATATCTCTGCCAGGTAATCCATATTGTGACGGAGTTCTGGCTGAAGCAGGTAATGTGCAATCATGGTGTCAAAGAGTGTCCCCTCAACCCTGATACCGTAGTTACCCAGAATCAGTATGTCATATTTTATGTTCTGACCTATCTTAAGTGTTGACGGATTTTCAAATACCGGACGGAAAATCTCAAGCATCCGCTGCTTACCCTCCTTCTCCGATGGCATTGCGACATACCATGCCTCATGTTCCCTTAATGCTATGCTTAATCCTACGATTTGTGCCTGAATGGCATCGGTTCCGGTGGTTTCGGTGTCAAAACAGAAAAAATCCTGTGCAGCGATTTTATGGGCTAACGTTTCAGCATCTTTTTCAGTCTCAATCAGATAGTAGTTATGCTGAGTGTTTTTTATGTCTTTGAGATTTGAAAATTCCTGAGCAGGCTGTGCATCCGGCTGGAATAAGTCAAAGAGATCGCCGTGAAATCCGTCATTTCTGGACTGTTTAGGCAGAGCTGTCTGTTCTGTTTCACCGTCTTCAGTACGGGTAGGTGAAAGTGACTGTTTGTTTTTTACCTTATTCATCAGAGTCCGAAACTCAAGGTCCTCAAAAATCGGGTAGAGTTTCTGTTCATCGGGTCCTTGATATTTGAGAGACTCCATATCAAGTTCGATAGGAACATCTGTCCTTATTGTTGCCAGCAGACGGCTGAACTTTATCTGATCTGTGTTATTTTCAACTTTTTCCTTGAGTGCTCCTTTCAGTTTGTCCGTGTTGGCCAGAAGACCGTCTATTCCTCCAAATTCTGAGATCAGTCTGACAGCTGTCTTTTCGCCAATGCCGGGACAGCCTGGAATGTTATCCGAACTGTCGCCCATCAGTCCCAGCATATCAATCACCTGACTGGTATTTTCAAGTCCGTATTTCTGTTTTACCTCCTCAGGGCCCATTATCTCATAACCGTTGTTGCCGTATCGGGGACGGTATATCAGTGCCCTTTCTGTTACCAATTGGCAATAGTCCTTATCAGGCGTCATCATATAGGTGGTTATGCCCTTCTCATCGGCCTTTTTGGACAATGTACCTATAACGTCATCAGCCTCAAAACCGGCCACTTCAAGTATAGGAATCCGGTATGCTTGCAGTATCTGTTTGATGATAGGAACTGATTCGCGTATCACTTCCGGAGTCTCCTCGCGCTGGGCCTTGTACTCTTTGTACAGTTCATGTCTGAAGGTTCCTCCCTTGGGATCGAAAGCAACACCTATATGCGTGGGTTTCTCGTTGTTGAGTATATCTTCGAGGGTATTTACAAAGCCTAATACGGCAGATGTATTAAACCCTTTTGAGTTTATTCTGGGGGCTTTCAGGAAAGCGTAGTATGCTCTGTATATAAGTGCATAAGCATCAAGCAGAAACAGTTTGTCCATAAGCAAAATATTGATACGTAAAATTACAATTTTTTCCTTGAAACGGACATTTATTGTTAATTTTGCGGTAGATATGGATAACAGAAAGCAGATAATGTTGCCTATTGAGGCTGAGTTCGGTGAATTCAAATCCAAGTATTCATCGCTGTTTTCAAGTCCCAATCCTGCCGTTGACCTTCTGCTCAAGTTCCTTCTTAAGCGCAACGGCAAGATGATGCGTCCTGTGCTGGTATTGCTTGTAGCCAAATGTCTTAATAAGAATATTCCGGCCAGCGTTTACCATCTGGCCTCTGCTGTTGAGCTGGTTCATCAGGGAAGCCTTATACACGATGACGTGGTCGATGAGAGTGAGACCCGTCGCGGTCAAACCTCTGCCAACGCCGCTTTTGACAATCGTCTGGCCGTACTTCTGGGAGATTATATTGTGTCTAAATCACTTCAGGAAGTAGTTGCAACCCGGAATCTTGAGTGTATCAACGCCATCTCGGCGCTTATAGGGACCTTGTCCGAAGGGGAGATAACCCAACTGGATGTTCTGAACAGTGATATCCTGTCAGAGGAAGCTTATTTTGATATAATAACCGGTAAGACGGCAAGTCTTTTTGCAGCCTGCACAACTCTCTCAGCCATTTTGAGCGGTGCTTCGCCAGATCAGGTTGAATCGTTCCGTACCTATGGCACCATAGCAGGTCTATGCTTCCAGATAATGGACGATATCCTGGATTACCACGACAGCCAGGAGACCGGAAAGCCGTCAGGAAATGACCTTAAGGAAGGCAAATTCACCCTTCCGGCCATCTACGCCCTGACTCACAGCAACCGCGACTGGACAGCTCATATCAAAGCAATCCGTTCCCTCACTGCCACCCCGCAGCAGATCCGTGAAGTTACCGAATACACCCTTTCCAACGGAGGAATAGACTACGCCATCCAAAAGATGCAAGACTTAAAAACCAAAGCTCTGAACACCCTCCCCACTCAAATGGAGAAACCCCTCCGAGCAGCCTTCAACGCCTATCTGGAGCTAATCATAAACCGCTCCAAATAACACAGAAGTCCCCCTTTGCACTAGTAAATTTAAGGGTATAGTCTCAAGAACCATGGCCGCCCGTGGGCTTGTGAACGGGAGGGGCCCGCAGCACAAGAAGATGTCCTGGAAGGTAGGAGTTTACTCATGCCTTTCAGGACGTCTTATTGGGGTGTGGGAGGGATAGCGCCATAAGGCGCGTAGTTCTGGAGACTATACCCTTAAATTTACGTTTTTTATTTAGTGATTTCGTTCAGAAGCGTGTCAGCCAGGCGGCTGGCACCTATGCGGAAGCGGGTATTGTTGAGCCAGTCTTTACCCAGTACTATCTTGGCGATGGTCCAGTAAAGCAGAGCATCATCTACAGTACTTATACCTCCGGCGGCCTTTACACCTACATTGCGTCCGGTTTCATCGGCATATTCGCGCACCGTCTTGCACATAACGCAGAATGATTCAGGATCTGCTCCGGGTACCTCTTTGCCGGTGGATGTCTTGATGAAATCAGCTCCTGAGTACATTGCTATAAGAGCAGCTTTCTTTACGTTGTCAAGTGTTCCAAGGGCTCCTGTTTCAAGGATAACCTTAAGGGTCTTGTCAGCGCATACAGCTTTAAGTTCATCTGTCTCTTCGGCCAATGTTTCATAGTCCTCATTAAGGATACGGCCCGCGTTCTGTACAATATCTATTTCATCGGCCCCGTCATGTATGGCCAAGGAAGTTTCGGCAACCTTGACCTCAAAGAAAGTCTGTGCTGACGGGAAACCTCCAGATACACAACACGTCTTGACACTCTCAACCTCAAGTGAACGGCTTACTATCTGAGCAAAGCAGGGATAGACGCATATGGATGCAACCGATGGAATGTCGGGGTAATTGTCTTCCATTTTATTTACTTTCTCAACAAAAGCCAGTACAGTATCCTCATTGTCAGTTGGCTTTAGTGTTGTCAGGTCAATGCAACTGAATATCTTTTTCAGGGTCTCCTTGTCTCCGCCTGAGAGAATCTCCTTTTTGGCCTTTTCAACAACAGATTTGACCCATGCCGAGTCAACATTCATGTTGTACTTGCTGAAAGCCTGGCTAAACTTGTCCGTTGTGGGTTCGTTTACCTGGTTTTGTTCCAATTCATCGTAATATTCCATATCTATTCCTTATTTTTTGTATCCATAATAATAGTTACCGGGCCGTCATTCAGGAGTGATACCTTCATATCAGCCCCAAAGATACCCTTTTCTGTTTTCTTCCCTGATTCCTGTTCAAGCGCCTGGCAGAATTTTTCATACATAGGCTGGGCAAAATCTCCTTTGGATGCACGTATGTACGATGGGCGGTTTCCTTTCTTGGTACTGGCCATGAGTGTAAACTGGCTCACAGCCAGGATACTGCCTTCTATTTCCATGACTGATAGGTTCATAACCCCGTTTTCATCGTCAAAAATCCTTAGCCCGACTATCTTTTTGGTGAGCCATTCTATATCCTTCTCTGTGTCAGAATCCTCTATACCAACAAGTATCAGCAGACCTTTTCCTATAGACCCCGTGACCCGTCCATCCACCTTGACGCAGGCCTCTGCAACTCTCTGTATTACCGCTCTCATTTGTGATACCAGTTATAGATTGTTTCTGCCTTGGATTTCCCGATTTCGGATGTAAGTTCCTCAAGACTGGCCTCTCTTATCCTCTTCACGCTTTTGAACCTCTTGATCAGTGCAGTGGCAGTATTCTCTCCAATTCCCTTTATATCAGTAAGTTCCGAGTGAGTCTGGCGCTTGCTGCGTTTCTTCTTGTGGAACGATATGGCCACCCGGTGAACCTCTTCCTGCATCTGCTCCAGAAGACGGAATAGTTCACTGTCCGGCTTTACTCCAACTTCCAGTTGGGGGAATCCGTAAAGCAGTCCCGCTGTTTTGTGTCTGTCATTCTTGACAAGACCTGCTATATCAATGCTAATATGCAGGTTATCAATCACTTCTTTTGCAACCGACATCTGTCCTTTACCGCCGTCCACTATTACCAGGTCTGGCATAGGATTACCTTCATCCAAAGCACGCATCCATCTGCGCATCATCACCTCATACATGGATCCGTAGTCGTCACCCCCTGCTCCGCTCTTTATATTGTACAGCCTGTAGTCCTTTCTGGAGGGTTTGCCGTTTTCATAAACTACACAGGCAGCCACAGCATCGGTCCCCGAAATGTGTGAATTATCAAAACACTCTATCCTGAAAGGTGTCTTGTCCATTCCCAGCAATTTTCCAAGTTCTTTCATCAGCCTGTTGTGTTTCTGCTCCGGATTGAGTTTGTCGCTGCGTTTAAGTCGGTCGGCCCTGTACTGTTTAACGTTAAGTGCCGACAGCTCCAGAAGTTTTTTCTTTTCACCCTTTTGTGGTACTGTCCAGGTCACTCCACTGTATTCTGTCTCGGGCATGAAAGGTACAATTATTTCACGTGCTGTGCTGTGATATCGGCTTCGCATCTCAACTATGGCCAGCATAAGCATCTCTTCAAGCGTTTCGTCCATCTTGCGCTTGTACTCAAAAGTAAACGCCTGGTTTATGCATCCTCCCGATACGTGCAGATAATTAATAAATACAACATCCTCGTCCTGATCAATGCTGTATACATCAACATTGTCCAGCCCGGTATCAACTACCCGACTCCGCTCGCGGAACTCCATTATGGTGTCATACTTGACCTTGATAGCCTGAGCCTCTTCAAAACGCATATCTGATGCCAGAGATTTCATATCCTGCATCATCCGGCGCGTAAGTTCCTGACTACGGCCTTTCAGGATCTCCCTTATTTCGGCAATCTGAGCGTTATAGTCCTCTTTTGAGATGTTGCCCAGACATGGTGCAGGGCACTTTTTTATGTGATATTCCAGACACTCCCTGAATTTTCCGGCCTTTATTGCATCTGCTGTAAGCGGTAACCGGCAGGTTCTTATCCTGTATGCCTCGGATATTATCTGAAGCAATCCGTTAAGTGTTCCTACGTGACTGTAAGGGCCATAGTATTCCGATCCGTTACGTATTATCTTTCGGGTCTTGAAAACTCTGGGATACTCCTCTTTGGTAATACAGATTGACGGATAAGTCTTATCGTCTTTAAGAAGTATGTTGTAACGTGGTTTATAACGTTTTATCAGGTTGTTTTCCAGAAGGAATGCGTCCCACTCCGTCTCTACAACAATATATTTAAGGTCCGATATCTTGCTAACAAGCATACGGGTCTTGTCCGTCTGGTTCTCCTTAATGAAGTATGATGAGACCCTGCGTTTAAGGTTTTTGGCCTTACCTACGTATATAACGGTACCCTGCTCGTCCAGATACTGGTAGCAACCCGGTTTCTCGGGCAGGTTCTGGACAATCAGTTTAAGATGTTTCTCGTATGCTTCCCTGCCTTTCAATTACTGTATTCCGTCAAATTCGTCAATAGCAATAAAACTGTCAACAGGACAGTCTTTTGGGAATTTCTCCTTTGATTTAAAGTTGGTGAGCTCAATAATGCAGTTTATCATAATCTGCTTTGGGTTGAAAGTCTTTACCAACTGATATGATGCCAGCAGTGTGCCGCCAGTAGCCAGAAGGTCATCGTGAATGAGTACTACATCATTCTCGTCGATGGAATCCTTATGCATCTCAACGCGGTCAAAACCATACTCTTTCTTGTATTCTATACTTACTTTCTCGTATGGAAGCTTACCTGGTTTACGTATTGGAATAAAGCCGGCATTCAGTTTATAAGCCAGTGCAGCACCTATTATGAATCCTCTTGATTCTACGCCGCACACCTTCGTAATGCCTTTATCCTTGTACATCTCATAGATTGAATCCACAATCTCTTTCATGTCATCGGGATTCATTAACCATGATGTTACATCCTTGAACTGTACGCCTTCCATTGGGTAATCAGGAATGTTTCTGAGGTGGCTGATAAGTGTCTGTTTACTCATATCATTAAAATTGTTTCACGTGGAACATTTTGGGTCTATCTGTTTAATAAAACCAGCAATACGTTGATGTCACTGGGCGAAACTCCGGGTATGCGGCTTGCCTCGGCCAGGGTTTCGGGGTCATGTTTTATCAGTTTCTGCCGGCACTCGGTAGACAGAGACTGTAGCGTGTTATAATCAAAGCGTCCTTTGATACGTATATCCTCAAGCCGTTTCATCTTGTCTGCAATTAGGCGCTCGCGGCTAATATAACCGCTGTATTTCATCAATATCTCAGCTGCCTCTACAATCTCCTCCCTGCGCTCAGGCTCGGTCTTGTCAATTTCGGTTTTAAGAGCCTTGATATGTTCTGACAGGTTGTTGAGTGTAAGTTGGGGCCTTTCAATAAGGTCGGCCAGCTTACATCCTTCACGCAACGGTGTAGTTCCCAGCTGTTCCAGAGCGTCGTTTATCAGTGCAGGTTTTACGGAGAAACTCTTGGCAAAATCAACAATGCGGTTTATCTCATCGCGTTTGGAGCACATCTTTTCGTACCGCTCCCTGGTGGCCAGGCCTATGTCGTAAGCCCGCCCGGTCAGGCGCAGATCGGCATCGTCCTGCCGTAGAAGAATCCTGAATTCAGCCCTTGATGTAAACATACGGTAAGGCTCATCAACACCTTTGGTTATCAGGTCATCCACCAGGACTCCTATGTATGCCTCATCGCGGGCAAGGGTAAACGGTGTGCCTCCGTGGCAACTTATATGAGCGTTTATGCCGGCCAGAATACCTTGTCCGCCAGCCTCCTCATAACCGGTTGTACCATTTACCTGTCCGGCCATGAACAGACCCGATACCACTTTTGACTCAAGTGTGTGCTTAAGCTGGGTGGGATCAAAATAGTCATATTCTATGGCGTAACCGGGACGGTAGATTACCAGGTCGCGGAACGCGGGAATCTCCTTGAGTGCGCGGATCTGGACATCCATCGGCATAGATGATGAGAATCCGTTCAGGTACATCTCATTTGTATCCTCGCCCTCGGGCTCCAGGAACAGCTGATGCTGGTCCTTATCTGGGAATGTCACCAGTTTGGTCTCTATGCTGGGGCAGTATCTGGGGCCGATGCTCTTTATCTGTCCGTTAAACAGGGGTGAGTCGGCCAATCCGGATTTGAGTACCTCGTGAACCCGTTCATTTGTGTAAGTGGTCCAGCAGCACATCTGTTTGAGTTGGCGTTCCTGGCCCATGAATGAGAAACGGTGGAAATCATTCTCGCCGTCCTGGCGTTCCATCTCCTCAAAGTGGACGCTGCGCTTGTCTATACGTACGGGTGTGCCGGTTTTCATTCGGCCGGTACGTATTCCGTGGCGGGTTATGGACTCTGTAAGCAGGTAGGATGCGGGTTCCGATATGCGTCCGCCTGGCATGGTTACGCGGCCTATGTGCATCAGTCCGTTCAGGAACGTTCCGGCTGTAAGGACTACGCATTTACAAGAGAACTGGGCTCCCTCAAGTGTCTTTAAACCAATTACTTGGCCGTCTTTTACCAGCAATTCGGTCACTGTGTCCTGCCAGATGTTCAGGTTGGGTTGGTTCTCCAATACGCTACGCCAGGCCCAGATGAATTTGGCCCGGTCACACTGGGCGCGAGGGCTCCACATGGCGGGGCCTTTGGAACGGTTAAGTATGCGGAACTGTATGGCTGTGCGGTCAGTGACAAGTCCCATGTGTCCGCCCAGAGCGTCTATCTCTCTGACAATCTGGCCTTTAGCTATACCACCAACGGCTGGATTGCAGCTCATCTGGGCAATCTTGTTCATGTCCATGGTTATAAGACAGGTCTTGGAACCCATCTGAGCGGCAGCGGCGGCGGCTTCACAACCTGCATGCCCCGCGCCTATAACTATCACATCATACTTAAAGTCCATACAAACTACAAATTTACTGCAAATTCTTGGAATGGATGATAATAGGGGTGGTTCTCTTTGTTTTGTAAACACCGCAGAGTATACGGTTTGAGGACGCAACGTTCCGGGCTACTGCGCGCTCACTACAGCCCCTAAACGGCAAACTTACCCCTTTTAGCCACCTGAAGGTGTCTAACGGGGCGCGGACAAGTGCCGTTCTTAACGGGGCTTCCATGGCGCTCCGCTTACGCCCTTCACTGATGGTCCCCAAACCGTATACTCTGCTACTGCAACTGGAAAGATGGTGCAAAGAGAGGCATTCCTATTATCTTATTGTGCTTTTGTTGTACTTTTGCCTTAAACTTTCAGGTAATGGATATTTTTATAAGACGCGCTGGTAAGGATGACCTTCAAACCATTCATGAGATGGCGGAGGTGGTGTTCCGTAATACGTATAAGACTATTCTCTCACCGGAGCAGATGGATTATATGATGGATTGGATGTATTCTATTCCTAACCTTGAGAAACAGGTGGCTATGGGGCATACTTATTACATTGCCTGGAACGGTGTTGAACCTCAGGGATATGTATCGGTTCGCAAAGACTCCATGGATGCGGATGGGACAGAGGTGTGGCATCTTGAAAAAATCTACGTCATGCCCTCGGCACAAGGTTCGGGCTTGGGACATAAGCTCCTGGATACGGTCAAGCAGCATGTACTTGACAATAAATCAACTGCAAAAGCAAGGATTGAGCTGAATGTAAACAGAAACAACCCTGCCGTAGGATTCTACAGGCACCAGGGCTTGAAGATCCTGCGGCAGGGTGATTTTCCGATAGGCAACGGCTATTACATGAACGATTACATCATGGGTTTAGATATAGAATGAATAAAAATGAAAAGAATTATCAATTCAGTCCTTCCGGTAGTAGCGTTATATATTTTGGCATGCAATACTAAAAGTGTCTCTTTAAATAGTCCTGAGGCAGAGACAATCCTGTATGATCCGGACAGCACTGAAACTATCAGGTTGGATGATGTGGTTGAAGTTACCAAGGTTATCGAGCTCAAGTCTGACGGTTATGCCGGCATGATAGGTGAAATTAGGGAGTTGTTATATACCAACGGTGTTTTTGTAGTATTTGATGATGCAAACAAATTAGTTCAGACATTTGATGAAAACGGTAATTTCATCAGAAGGATATCATCTTTGGGTAATGGTCCTCATGAGTATTTGGATATAAGGGACGTCTGTATAACTCCCAACGGCAATATAGCAATTGTAGATACCCAGAAACAGAGAATGCTTGAATTTTCGGTTGACGGCAGGTATGTATCATCATTCCCGTTTGAATGTGGTCCTACCGAAGTTGAATACCTGAACAATGATACTGTGGTCTTTGACGTGGCGGCACAGTGCTTTAGTACGGATGACAGGATAAACAGCTGTGAGATATTTCTTGCTGACCGTAATAAGAACGGTATCGGATATTACGGTGAAGATATGTATTTCAAGACAGGCAAGAGTAATTATGGTATGACTTTTAACCAGGTTTACAGGTTTTGTGGATCAGTATTCTTTACGTTGCTTGAGAACAATACAATATACAAACTGTCAGAAGACGGAACAATGGTTCCCAAATATAATCTTAAGCTGCGTCCTGACGATTTGGTTCCTGTGTGGGATGAAAAGATCCACAGAGATCAAGATATGATGACCTGGATGAAAACCTATTTTGAAAATCCCTATTTCGGAGGCGCTTTCATAGAGTTTGATGATTATACATTAGTCAGATACACATTTCATTATGAATATCTTCCGATGTTGCTTTATGACCATAATAAAAAGCTGACCTTTGCATTGGATGAATCAGGAAGCGATGGTATGTTCTCTCTTTTTTACAATTATACACCGGCCATTATGGATGATGGACACAGCCTTGTGTGTTGGGTTAATCCCAGTGTTGTAAGGTTATATGAAGAATATGGCCGAAGCCCGAATAATGAACTCTTCAGGGAGGCCATCAAGGATTATACCGAAGAATCCAATCCATTACTAGTAGTATTTACCTTCAAATAGAGGTTGTGCAACAATCCGCAACAAGTTATAAAGGCAGGTCATCGGGGTTGAACCCTGCCTTTTTATGTCTTTTGCGGTTATAGACCTTCTTGGATTTGAATACAGCCGGGCGCATTGAGAGCTGCTTTCCGTGAGCCTGGATCTCTTCCTCTCGGCTTGCTTTCCTATTGGCTTTCACATAGTCTGCCAGCGTCCCAATCTGTTTCTTCCTGTTCTTCATAATGAATCTTAGAAACTGATTGATAAAAGTTCCTTTCCAAGATGATGTAAGGCTGACTCTATTTTATGAACTTGCTCTCTTCTTGGCTTACGGCCTCCTGATGCATAGTGCCAAAGTTGTTTTTGATTGATGCCAGTAAGTCTTTCCAATCCTGATTTAGAAAAAACATCCTTGTAGAAGTTCAGGAAAGATTCAACATCCATATGGTAGTTTAATTCAAACGGCTCACACAAAAGTTCCGGAACAGGAATACCGGATTCCTGGCAGACAGATTTTGTATCTTCAATTGCTGAGACCAGATTTGCCTTGATTTCATCGATGGAATTACCGGTAACCATAATGTTATCAACTCCATCTATCATTGCGCAATAGTTATTACCAGTATGCGCCACTGTTACGTTCAATGTATTCATTTTTTCTTTCCAATACTTTCAAAATCCTTCATAGTTAATCCAGCTTCTTTAAGAAGCCTCTTTAAAAAAGGGTTGTAAATGTCATCATTTCCCTTTCCGGGAACAGTAATGCTTCTTTTTGCTTTTGGATTGACAAATACATGATGATCTCCTTTGGTTCTGGAATAAGTCCAGCCTTTGGCCTCAAGCAAGGCAATAAAGTCTTTTACCTTTTTGTTCATGGCAAAAGTAACTAAATTTCTACTATTTTCAATTATCAGACACTATTTTTCTACTAATGATTCATGACATAATTCCAAATAAAATAGAATCATGGTAGGGCAAAGGTAAAAAAACTGCGGTGAAAAATACAATTCACCGCAGTTAAATAGGGGTATAGAGTATCTTTATTTCTTTTTCTTCTTGCCTTTGACGGGAGGATTGAGTTCGTCCTTGGCGGCCTGCAGAAGTTTCTGGAATTCAGGTATGGTATGCAGGTGAGCCAGGGTGGCCGATGCCCACAGGCGGGCGGTCTGGACATCACTGGGGTAGTTGTAGCCGGCAATGACGCGGCTGCGGCCGTACTCGAATCCGCGGTTCAGTATATCGTTGGCTGCCTCACGCGGACCTATTTCTACAAGCAGCAAGGCAAGTCCCCATCCAATCTCTGAATGTGTGGAGGGATAGCTGGTTGTTGCTTTTAAGGAATCCTCAAACTCACTGATCAGTGTCTTGTTCCTACGGGGATTAAGCTTTACATAGGGGCGCTCACGGAATGTGGTACCGCCCAATTCATCGGCGGTTTTGATAAGGTTATCCCTTGTATAATCCATAAGAGCCGCAATGGCGGGATTGGACTCGCGGCTTATCTCAAATGCAGGGGTGCTGAAAGTCTTCATCATAGCGTCAACGCTGTTGTCTGCGTCGGCTTTGGCCTGCTCGCCACGCTCTGTTTCCCGCTCGGGCAGAGTCTCGTAGTACTTGATTATATCTCCGTAGAAACGGTGGCTATCCTCTGTCACAGGACCGTCAAGAACCTTGTTTCCATCGGGAAATCCCTCTGTCTGGCTTACGTTCTTGATACCCTTTATCTTGCAGTATTCCTTACGGGCGGCCTCCAGGTCTTTCCGGAAATACTCGCTTGCGTGCATTACAGCTACTGCGGTACTTCCGCAAAGATAACCGGCATCAACATCGCTCTGATAGTGGGCTCCTACAATCACGCGGCTCTCGCCATACTGGAAGCCCGTGCGCAAGAGTGTATCCTGCAACTCCGGGACCATCTCTGAGAGTACCAGTGCAGTGCTCCATCCAAGGGCCGTATGTCCCGATGGATACGAACCGTTGAAACGCAGTTCACGCTCATTGTCAAACCGGCCCCAGGTGTGCTCGTTGTACTGTGCAAACGGACGGGTACGCATATACTTGCGCTTGGCGTTATGGGTGCTCTGGTTCTCGGTCCAAAGCACATTGTACAGCAGTTTGTAGATGGCGGGGGTCTTTTCCTTGCTGATCTCAAAACCCAGAGTACCCTGATGAATCCTTATCATTCCGTCTATACCCCACTGCGAATCATCGTTGGCCTGCTGGCCGCGCTGAGTCGGTCTTACGGTCTTGCCCCACTGCCACTGAGCAAAGTCATCGGCGTATTGAGGGCTGAGCATGTCCGGTGGTGGCGGCAGATAGATGCCGGCATCTGGCATATCCTTAAGAAATACGTAAACGGTATCTTTCTCGGTCTGGGCAAATGCTATGCCGGTAAATAAGGCTACGCTTAGCGTAACGCAGATTCTCTTGAATTGCATCATATGCTGATCGGTATTTGTTTATTGCATGTTTCTGAGTCTCACATCAATTCCGGGCAGGAGTGACGGAAGCTCCTTCAGGTCTGTCTGGCTGAAATGATATGGAATCAACACTTTGGGTTTAATGACATTAGCTGCCTTTACACACTGTTCGACAGTCATTGTGTACGGTTGGTTCACAGGGAGGAACGCCACGTCAATATCCTTGATGTCTGACATCTCCGGAACATCTTCGGTATCACCGGCCACATATAACCTGAATCCGCCGGGGAATGTAAGCACATAACCGTTTCCGTTGTTCTTGGGATGGAACTGCTCGCGTCCGGGAGTAGTGTTGTACGCCGGGACCACATCAAGTCTGATTCCCTGTGGCAGATCTGCCTTCTCATAGTTGGCTATGCTCTTGCCCATACTTATCTGTCCCTGCGATTTGGCGTTGAGCAGAAGTATGGTATTGTCCGATGAAAGCGCGGTAATTGCGTTCTTGTCCAGATGGTCGCCGTGCTCATGTGTAACCAGAATGGCATCGGCTTTGGGGAACTCTGTTGCATAGTCGGTGGCCTTGCCGTAACCGCCTACCGGGTCAAAGTGAATGAATGAACCCTTGTAGAGAACAGCCAGTGTGCCGTGCTTGATAAGTGTGATTATGACGGGTTCACTGCCGTCCATAAAACATTCAACCTCATAAGTGCTTACAGGTTTGCCGGCGGCGGTCCAGCTCTGATAACCCTCCTTCAGGTTAATTACCTTGTATCCGGCGCTGGTCAGTGCCGCTGCAGCTTCAGCGCTACGCCTTCCGCTGCGGCAATATACGGCAAGCGTCAGGTTTTTGTTGAATTTTCGGCCAATTTCATCGGTGAATCCGTCTTTTTGCCAGTCAATGTTGACGGCATTCAGCAAGTGACCTTCAGCATACTCCTGTGCCGTGCGCACATCAATCAGACAGGTGCCCTGAGAGTAGGCGGCTACCTGGAATTCATCGGGGCCGGCATCTGTCCAACCGTCCTGACTGCATGAAAAAAGTCCCAGAACAGACATAAGCATAAGTGAAAGGTTAGTCATAGTTTTCATTTGGAAAATCATTTGTGGCCGTAAAGATAAGGATTAATACACACTTTTAAGTATATTTGCAGTCTGTTTACTACGTGCACAAACTAAAACATTCATAATCAAAAAACTAATTTTTTATGTGGTTAATCGATTCATCAATCGGACGTAAGGTAGTGATGAGCGTCACCGGTGCCGCTCTGATCCTGTTCCTGACATTCCACATGGCAATGAACTGCGCGGCCCTCTTTTCGGCCGATGCATACAATGCCATCTGTGAGTTCCTGGGAGCTAACTGGTATGCACTGGTAGGTACTGCAGGACTGGCTGTACTTATGGTTCTTCACTTTGTCTTTGCATTCTGGCTGACAATCCAGAACCGCAAGGCACGCGGAAACGTAAGATACGCCGTTTCTGAAAGACCCAAATCAGTTGAGTGGGCTTCACAGAACATGCTGGTGCTTGGTATCATCGTGTTTGTAGGTCTGCTGGTGCATTTCGCCAACTTCTGGTCAAAGATGCAGCTTCAGGAAATCATCCACGGCACAAACTTTGTTGCAGGACAGAACGGTCCTACCGATGGTGCTTTCCTTATCCAGTACACATTCTCACAGTGGTACTTTGTGCTTATCTACACCGTTTGGTTTGCAGCTCTCTGGTTCCATCTTTCACACGGATTCTGGAGCATGTTCCAGACTGTCGGCTGGAGTGGCACCAAATGGCAGCACCGCTGGCAGGTTATCGGTAACATCTACGTTACCCTGGTAATCCTGGGCTTCCTGAGCGTGGTTTATGTCTACTTTTTCAAGAGCCTTTGTTAAACCGTAAAAGTATTTGAATATGGCTACTATAGATTCAAAAATTCCCGAAGGCCCGTTGGCCGAAAAATGGTCCAACTATAAGGCTCATCAGAAACTCGTCAACCCCGCCAATAAGCGTAAGCTTGACATCATCGTTGTAGGTTCAGGTCTGGCAGGCGCATCTGCAGCCGCCACACTTGGTGACCTCGGCTTCAAGGTAAAGTGCTTCTGCATTCAGGATTCACCCCGCCGCGCCCACTCAATCGCTGCACAGGGTGGTATCAATGCCGCCAAGAACTATCAGAACGACGGTGACTCAGTATATCGTCTCTTCTACGATACCATCAAGGGCGGTGACTACCGTTCACGTGAGGCCAACGTATATCGTCTGGCCGAGGTATCAAACAATATCATTGACCAGTGTGTTGCACAGGGTGTTCCCTTTGCCCGTGAGTACGGCGGCACTCTGGCCAACCGTTCATTCGGCGGTGCTCAGGTATCGCGTACATTCTACGCCCGCGGTCAAACCGGTCAGCAGTTGCTTCTGGGTGCCTACTCTGCACTGAGTTATCAGGTACATCAGGGTAACGTTGAGCTGTTTACCCGCTGCGAGATGCTTGACCTGGTTATGATCAAGGATGATGAGGGTAAGGAGCGTGCACGCGGTATCATCTACCGTGACCTTGTTACCGGTGAGATCAAGCGCTGCTCAGCCCACGCCGTAGTTATCGGCACAGGCGGTTACGGAAACACATACTTCCTCAGCACCAACGCTATGGGCAGTAACGGATCGGCCGCCATGCAGTGCTACCGCAAGGGTGCGTGGTTTGCCAACCCCGCATTTGCTCAGATCCACCCCACCTGTATCCCCGTACACGGTGACAAGCAGTCCAAGCTGACACTGATGTCAGAGTCTCTGCGTAACGACGGCCGTATCTGGGTTCCCAAGAAACTTGAGGATGCCAAGAAACTCCAGAAGGGTGAACTTAACCCCAACGACATACCCGATGAGGACCGCGACTTCTATCTGGAGCGCCGCTATCCCGCATTCGGCAACCTGGTACCGCGTGACGTTGCTTCACGTGCCGCCAAGGAGCGTTGCGACAAGGGCTACGGTGTAAACAACACCGGTCTGGCCGTATTCCTTGATTTCAAGTATGCTATCCAGCGTCTGGGCAAGCAGGCCGTTGCTGACAAGTACGGAAACCTGTTTGATATGTATGAGGAGATTACCGATGTCAATCCGTATGAGAACCCCATGATGATATTCCCCGCCATCCACTACACAATGGGCGGTATCTGGGTTGACTACGAGCTGCAGACCTCTATCCCCGGTCTGTTTGCCATCGGTGAGTGCAACTTCTCAGACCACGGAGCAAACCGTCTTGGTGCTTCTGCTCTTATGCAGGGTCTTGCCGACGGTTACTTTGTACTCCCCTACACCATCCAGAACTATCTGGCCGACCAGATCCAGGTTCCGCGCTTCAGCACAGACCTGCCTGAGTTCGATGCTGCCGAGAAGGCTGTCAAGGAGAAGATCGCCAAGATCATGAGCATTAACGGTAAGCGTTCCGTTGATTCCATCCATAAGGAGCTTGGCCACATCATGTGGGAGTATGTTGGTATGGGTCGTACCAAGGAGTCTCTTGAGACCGCTCTCAAGAAACTGGACGAGGTAGAGAAGACCTACTGGACTGACTTGCGTGTTCCGGGTGATGCCCAGACACTGAATGTTGAACTTGAGAAGGCTCTGCGTCTGCTTGACTTTATTGAGATAGGTAAGCTCATGGCTTATGACGGTCTTAACCGTGAGGAGTCATGCGGCGGTCACTTCCGCGAGGAGCACCAGACCCCTGAGGGCGAGGCTCTGCGTCATGATGACAAGTTCTCATACGTAGCCTGCTGGAACTATCAGGGTGAGGGTAAGGCACCTGAGCTGCTCAAAGAGCCTCTCAACTACGAGTACATCAAGGTTCAGACACGTAATTACAAGAACTGATAAAAAGCATCACTATGGAAAAGAATATAAGCTTCAAACTGAAAGTATGGCGCCAGAGAGGTCCTAAGGAGAAGGGCCAGTTCAAGGTGTATGAAATGAAGGATATCCCCACCGATACCTCATTCCTTGAGATGCTTGACATTCTGAACGAGCAGCTCATCAATGCCGGTGAGGAACCCGTGGTATTTGACCACGACTGCCGCGAGGGTATCTGCGGTATGTGCTCACTCTACATAAACGGACATCCGCACGGACCTGCCACAGGTGCTACCACCTGCCAGCTCTACATGCGCCGTTTCAAGGATGGTGAGACCATTACCGTTGAGCCTTGGCGTTCAGCCGGCTTCCCGGTAATCCGTGACCTTATGGTTGACCGCCGTGCATATGATAAGATCATGCAGGCCGGTGGTTACGTATCAATCAACACCGGCGGTGTGCCCGATGCCAATGCAATTCCTATCTCCAAGGAGAAGGCCGACCTGGCTATGGACGCTGCATCATGCATCGGTTGCGGTGCCTGCGTAGCAGCCTGCAAGAACGGTTCGGCTATGCTGTTTGTAAGTGCCAAGGTAAGCCAGCTTGCTCTGCTCCCGCAGGGTCAGGTAGAGGCTGCCCGCCGCGCCAAGGCTATGCTCTCCAAGATGGATGAGCTGGGATTCGGTAACTGCACCAACACCCGCGCCTGCGAGGCCGAGTGCCCCAAGTGCATCAGCATCAGCAATATCGCCCGCCTGAACCGCGAGTTCATCGCTGCCAAGCTGAGCGACTGATCCAATCAGCCAAAATAAGAAAGGACGGCCGGAGCAATCCGGCCGTCCTTTTTATTTGCAACGGTTTTGCAACGACAAGTTCTTGTGCATTGCTGATTTGAGAGATACTTTTGCCAGCAGACAAATAATATATTGTTATGAAAAAAAACATATCTCTGACACTTTTGCTTATTAATGCTTTTGTCGTTACCGTTGCACAAAACAGTCTAAATGAACTGGTTTTCGGCGAGGATGGCGGGATAACATTCAGTGTCGAGAAGGTTACGCCTCCTGATGAACCCCTGTTTGTCATGTCAGGCCGGGCAGTTGCTGAACACTGGACCGAGGAGGAGGGTAAATCCACGGATCCTGAGTCTGTCATTGCCACCAGTTTTGACCGCGACAGTCTGGTGGAGATGGGCAGGAACCCTTTGTTTTCAATGATAACCGAGGCATACGCCACCCACAGGCCCATAACACTCACTCCTGATGTTGTCTGGATGGCAATAAGCCAGGCGTTGTCTCATCAGATATACATGCATGCAGACCAGTATCGTGACCGGCTGGTGGACCATCAGGGAGTAAAGCAACTGATTCTGAATGTCACTGAAGATCCGTTCCGGCCAGGATTCAATTGGGGGCTGCTGATGCAGCGATTCAGCGATGAAATCGCCCAAAATACCAAAAGTGACATAGCCAGGACCATTGAGGCTGATTTCTCCACCACCCGCTCTGTAGAAAGGACGGCATCCAGGGTTGTGCTGATGAAAACCGTCAGGCCCTACTTTCAGTATGTGGTGTCACGTATGATATGCGGAATTCCGCAGATAACTCTTGAAGGTTCTCCTGATGACTGGCGCAAGGTCCGTCAAAAGGCATCATGCCTGAAACAGTTCGGGATGGATTGGTGGTTTAAGGACCTGGACCCGATACTGGAACAGTTCATTGAGACATCAATGGGCAATATTGACCATAAGTTCTGGATGGATATGGTTGTCAGGGACCGTCCTGAGGATTTCAATCTCAAGGGAGGTTGCCTGGGCCAGCCGCCGTTGCTGGACGGGTGGTTCATCAGACTGTTCCCGTTTGATGCCGTAGGAAACAGGACTCCCGATAAGGTCCGTTACGACTATGATGTTCTGCCGGGGATGGTCTCAGTTGATTTCAAGCTGCAGGAATCTGACGGCCTCAAAGTCATTAAGGAGCAGGATATGGAGCTGTGGGCAGGTATTGTAGGTGTAAAACAGGACAGGAAGACCTTTAACCTCAAACCCCGTATAGGCTGGATGGTCCGCACGGCCACCACATCGGCCGATATAGTACAGTTGTTACAGGACCATACAGAGGAATTGTTTGACAAGAAGGAGTTGACCCTTAACGTAGTTGATGTACCCAGGGAGATAATGCAGGTTGAAGGCCTGCAGAAACTGTCACTGAATTTTAACGGTGATGTTGTGGTTCCGGAGTGGGTGGATTCTCTAAATCTCGAGGAGTTAAGAGTCAACGGAAACCTGACCATTCCTGTAGTGAAGGACCTTAAGCGGCGTTTTCCGGGGATTGAATTGTGGGGAGGTATAGTTGACACCGTCTATAGCATACGGAATCTTTATGATATGTATGGCAGGTGGGTAGGTGATATCGAGATATTCGGCAAGCCACATGGTAAGGTTCTGTCCTATGAGGAGAGTTGGGATTCTCCCGTCCCCCAGGAGTTAAAAAGCGCTTTTGACGACAGGTCTCTATATCAGCAAAGAACAGTTTCCCGTATTCGCAGGGTTTATTCCTTTGACAGGCAAGGGAATGAAACCAGAAGGGATGTTTACCATTCAACCTTCATCATGAATAGGGATTTTGAATCTTATGAGCAGGCCGTGAAGTTGTTTGAAGACTCAAGAAACGACGGCCAGATCATGTATGTGCTTGAAAACAGCTATGATCATAACAGGCTGGTAAGACAGACCATAGAAGAGATGCAGCCCGAAGATTACAGTATATATGAGATGTGGACCGGTGAAAAGCCAAGCGGACAGATGCTTTCACATAAACTGGAAAGGGAATTCAGGTATGACAACTCCTCCAGACTCTCCTCAATCAGGATGTTCAAGGCTTATGACAATGATACACTGGGCACAACTGTAATTGTGGAACAGTTACCCCAAGGTAAAGGCGGTTACATGCTTTACTGGGATGATTGTGCGGTGGATACGGTAATGTTTGACAAGGAAGGCAGGCCCCTGATGGTTACAACGCACTCTGAAAGAGATGAAAGATACATCGTCAAATATACTTATGATACTAAAGGGACTGCCACAAGAAGATATTATGCTATAAGGAGAGACCGGGCAGAATCAGAGTTCGGATATCAGGATACGGAATGGAATTCCCGGGATTTCCGTGATTTTGAGTATGATCCTAAGGGGAATTGGATAAAATGCACCTGTTACAGCCGTAATTCATACGACTCAGAACCCCGTAAGATTGCAGAGATTACCCGTAAGATACAATACCGCTGATACAGTCATAACAACAGGAACGACCGGAGTCACATCCGGTCGTTCCTGTTGTTATAATATGTAAACTGTTGAATATCAATACTCGTCCTCGTTAAAAAAGAAGTCCTCCTTGCTGGGATAATCGGGCCAGATGTCCTCTATGCTTTCATAAATATCGCCCTCATCCTCTATCTCCTGGAGGTTCTCAATGACCTCGAGCGGGGCTCCTGAACGGACGGCGTAATCAATCAGTTCATCCTTGGTTGCGGGCCAGGGTGCATCTTCAAGTTTTGATGCCAGTTCCAATGTCCAATACATAGTAAAAACGGTGTTTTAAGGTTTGCTTTTATAGGGGTGCAAAAGTATAAAAAAATATGTAATCCAAAAGTTCTACCATATATTTTCACTGACCCCTGCAAAAAAGTTTATCCTGCGTGCCAGTACAAACAGGTAATCCGACAGCCGGTTTATGTACTGGAGCAGTTCCGAGGGCGCTTTTGCATCATCCGGGAGCGCCAGGACAAGACGCTCTGCACGGCGGCATACGGTGCGGGCCACATGGGCGTATGATGCGGCCTGGGTTCCGCCCGGAAGTATGAACGAGCGCTGCTCTGGCAGCCCGTCCGTAAGGGCATCAATCATCTGCTCCATACGCTCCACATCGGGTGCCAGGATCTTGCAGCTGTCCGGTAGCTGGAACGATGTGGTATCGGTAGCCAGGCAACCGCCAATATTGAACAGTTTCTGCTGTATCCACCGTATGTTTTCGGCACTTTCGGCCTTTCCGTCCATAACGGAGAGCATAAGTCCTATGAACGAGTTTAGCTCATCAATGGTTCCGTATGCGTCAAGACGCGGGTCTGTCTTGCTTACGCGCTTGCCGCCCACCAGACTGGTGGTGCCTTTATCGCCGGTGCGGGTATATATCTTGCTCATAACACGTAATGTTGTTTGGTCATCTTGGGGTTAAAGAACAGAAGCCCCAGCTTTTTCATCTGGAAGGTCACTCCTATCCTTTCATCTTTTATAAGATCTGCCCACCACTCTTTTTTCTGTTTCTTGCCCATATCCTCCACCACAATCACCATGTCGGGTGTAGCATAGGGCAGGATCATATCTATGACCTGTCGCCAAAGCGCTGTGTGGGCTATATGAACAAACTGCGGGATACTGCCGCTGTCCAGTATCTCCTGAACGGTCTCCAGTACATCGGCAGTAACATATTCTATGTTGGGTATCTTCTTAAGGTTACGCCGCACCTCCTTTTCGGCAGGATGTTTATAGTCAACTGTAACCACCCTGGACTGTCTGGAGACCGATGCCAGATAACCCGTACTCACTCCGGCACCCGTGCCAACCTCCAGGATGAACCTGGGATTGAATCGGTTGACCAGACGGAACAGCAGCTCGTCACGGCTTTGGGGGTATTGCGGAAGATATTGAGGGGCCTTCTCCCAGAAAGGATACAGGTCCTCATATGCATAATAGGGATGACGCTCATTGATGACGTTTTCTATAAGGTCATATGCCCAGGGGGAGTGAACTCCGAACCCCTTTCCTGTCAGCCAGCGGTTTTCTGTAAGTTTCATTATTTTTATTTTAGCACAGCCTTGATGGATATCCCTGTTCCCAGTATGATATCCAGCTGTATCGGCGTGTGTTTAGAATCATTTGTCACGTAGGCCTTGACCGTTTCACGTTCCTTACCCTCCTTGTAATCCCTGATGGAGATTACCATGCAGTCATAAGAATGGCCGTCATCAGCCTTGACTTTCCTGTTCCCGGTGTAGACCAGATATTGCTGGACCACCATGTTGCCGTTAACCATAGGCAGGGATTCGGTACGGCCGGGTTCACTGCCGGAAGTGTCAAACCCCTGAGTGAATGCTATCATGCTCATCAGATCGAATATGCGTGTGGGGCGCCACTCCGTGGAGCGTCCGGTTTGCTGCCCGGTATTCATGTCCATTGTAGCCATATTGACCACGAACCTATCCCTGTCCTTTGAAAAAACCGCGGTTTCAACGTTGTGTTTACTACCCTCGTTCACTGTTTTCCGGAAATAAAGGCTCTCTCCGTTCACGGTGATGAAAGATTCAATGGTATCCCTCAGGACAAATACCTTGTCGGCGGTGGAGTTTGTGCTCATCTCCATGGCGGTACGGATGGCGGCACGGCCATTATATAACACCTCGGAGTCATACAGATGTGCTGTCCCGGCCGATATCCTGACCGGACCTAATCCAAGATAGAGGTTGAATCTGTAGTCGGATGCGCTGACGTATTGTGCCCCCAGCAGAAGGAGAGCAAGAACAGAGGTTCTTAAAAGTCTTACGCCCACCATTTCAATGAATGTTTTTCCGTAATATCCTTATTATAGGAGTGCTCGAAGCGGGACTCGAACCCGCACAGCCGATAAAGGCCAAGGGATTTTAAGTCCCTCGTGTCTACCATTCCACCATTCGAGCCTCTTTTTTTGATCTTAAGGTCTCTTTTTGGCGTCTGCCTCCTCTCCTCTCGGTCATGATGGGACCCCATCACTCCCTCGACTCGAGAAGCCATCCATCCAAAAACAGCCCATAATCTCGAATAAAAGATGTGAACGGTTTTGTTCAGGTTACAAAAGTACTTGGTTTTGGGTGATTTGCCAAAAATTAAGGAAAAAATCAGTTCTGCTTTTTAACAAGTCATAAAATATATTACATTTGTGGGTCTTTACAATAGCAGCAAATTATCGCTAACTTCAAACCAATATCAACAATCATTATGAAAAAACTTTTGTTTTTGGCCGGCATTCTGACCTTGATGGCCAGCTGCCAGTGCAATCAGGAGAAGCTCAGCCCCGTTTTGAGCATCGAAGGCGGACAGGTTCAGGGTGTAAGCGCTGACAACGTAAAGGGTGTTTACGTATTCCGTGGCATACCTTATGCAGCAGCTCCTATCCGCGAGAACCGTTGGAAGGCTCCGCAGCCCGTTACTCCCTGGGAGGGCGTTAAACTCTGCAACCGTTTTGACCATCCCAGCTATCAGCACATCCAGTACAAGGGTGGCTACTACACAGAGTGGGGTTATGGTGATGAGGCTCCCTTCAGTGAGGATTGCCTCTATCTGAACATCTGGACCAAGAAGCCGGGTGATGTAAACGCCAAGCTTCCGGTTGCCCTGTGGATACACGGCGGCGGTTACCGCGAGGGTTGGGGCTCAGAGCCTGAGTTCGATGCTCAGGAGTGGGCCGGTAAGGATGTAATCCTGGTTTCAATCAACTATCGTCTGGGTATTTTCGGTTTCATGACACACCCCGACCTCTCAGCTGAAAGCGAGCACGGAGTATCAGGTAACTACGGTATCCTGGATCAGATTGAGTCACTCAAGTGGATCAAGAAGAATATCGCCCAGTTTGGCGGTGATCCCGACAACGTAATGATATTCGGCCAGTCAGCAGGCGGCGGCAGTGTACGTACTCTCTGCGAGTCTCCTCTGGCACGCGGTCTGTTCCACAAGGCTATCATCATGAGCGCCGGCGGTCTGACAGTTCCCAATCCCAATGCGGCAGGCGGTCGCGGTATGGGCGGCATGCGTGGCGGCATGGGTATGATGGGCGGATTCGGCGGATTCGGTATGGGCGGTGGCAACAACACCGAGCGTATCGCCGCTTACAAGGCTCCCCAGGCTCCCGAAGGTCTGAACGCTCTGCAGCGTGCCGAGTTCAACACCAAGGTTATCATGGACTGGGCCGGTTACAATACCCTCCAGAAGATGCGTAACGCCGATACAGAGGTTATCTACTCAGTAGCCAGCATATACAGCAATGCCACAGGTAACCCCGGCAGCATTACCGGTATGCCGATGGTTGACGGTTATGTATCAAAGAAGAGCTTTGACGAGGCTGCTCTGGACGGCACCCTGGCCGATGTTCCTTACATGTGCGGTTATACCCTGAACGATATGGGCAACATGTCTGCAGGTGTTGCAGCATTCTGCCAGAACCGTGAGGAGATGACCAAGAACGGCAGCAAGGCATACGCTTATGAGTTTGCCCGTCCTCTGCCCGATGACGGTTCACATCCCGAGGTAACACAGCGTCTGCGCGGTGCTTTCCACTCATCAGACCTGTGGTTCGTATTCAAGTCACTTCAGCACTGCTGGCGTCCCTGGACCAAGGGTGACTGGGATCTGTCAGAGAAGATGCTTACCGCTTGGACCAACTTTGCCAAGTACAGCGATCCTAACGGTCCTCAGGGCGGCGAGTGGAAACCCTGCACTAAGGAGAACCCCGGATTCATGGTATTCAAGCTGGATGAGAACGACGTTGAGAACTCAGAGTTCGGCGAGTCAATCACCAAGCTTCCTTGGGAGTAAATACCCGATGAAATCAAAAGAAATGCCGGCCACAATGGTCGGCATTCTTTTTTGGGGAGTCCGTTCAGTTGGCAACGGTAAGTAACCCCGAGTTCAAAGTTACGGGATAACGGTATAACGGCCTTGATTTGTCACTTACCGGATAACCGCCCGAATTGAGACTCCATGACCTTTCACACTTGGGACAGGTCGCTGTTCCATGAAGATTGAATTTGAGCCTTGTTGTGGGGCTGTTACATTCAGGACATCCCAAATCATAAGCCCAAACAGACGTATTGTCGTTATTGAAAGTGGGGGTCCCTATTATCAGGCCAGCCAATCCGAATGCAAAATGACCGTTCTGTATGGCTGTAAGTTCCATGTCGAAACTGTTTCCGTCAGAATCCGCAAGATAGAGCTTGCCTTGATTCTTGCGTACTGAAATAAAGCGACCGGGTGTTGTTATCTGGTTATATGGGGATACTGATGTTTCACAACTGAAAAAGACCCTGTATTTTTGAGAGTATGTGCTGTAACTGTCTCCCTTTTCACACGAGGCTGACAAGATGAGAGACAGCAATAGCAAAACAGACCTTTTCATCGGATGAAAGGGCTTCATCTGGCTGTCAATTCAGTTATTGCACGGTCAATCCTGCCGAACGGGAAACCGGAGACGAGCCTGTCCATACGCTCTGCAATACGGTCATTGCAAAGGTTACCTATGCTTCCCTCATGAGTATGGTGTATGTTATGGTCAGCCTTGAAAGTACCGTTCTCTATCTGGGCACCGACCTTGCGGTAGGCTTCACGGAAAGGCATTCCCTCACGGGCCAGACGGTTAACCTCCTCTACGCTGAATATGGCATCATACTTGGGGTCTGACAGGATATCCTCACGGACCTTGATATGGTCTAGCATGTAAGCAGTCATGGTGATGATCTCCTCCAGCTCCTGGAAGGCCGGAAGGAACACCTCCTTGACGAGCTGCATATCACGGAAGTATCCGCTGGGCAGGTTGTTGGTCATCAGCGTAATCTCCTGGGGAATGGCCTGCAGGCGGTTGCATTTGGCGCGGGTCAGCTCAAATACATCCGGATTTTTCTTATGGGGCATTATGCTGGAGCCTGTGGTACAGTCATCGGGCAGTTTTATGAACCCGAAATTCTGGCTGTTGTACATGCAGGCGTCAAAGGCCAGACGGCTGATTGTGGCAGCAACCGATGCCAGAGCATATGCCACGTTGCGTTCCATCTTGCCGCGTGTCATCTGCGCATAGACCACATTGTAGTTCATGGATTCAAATCCCAGCAGGTCTGTGGTCATCTGACGGTTCAGGGGGAAAGACGATCCGTAACCTGCGGCTGAACCCAGCGGGTTGCGGTTGGCCTGGTCAAAGGCGGCGCGCAACAGAATCATATCATCGGTCAGGGCCTCGGCATATGCACCGAACCAGAGTCCGAACGATGAAGGCATCGCTATCTGGAGATGGGTGTATCCCGGCAGCAGTACGCCTTTATACTTTTCACTCTGTCTGACAAGTATGTCAAAAAGACTCTTGACCGCATTTACTATACCGCGCAGACGGTCACGGGTAAACAGTTTAAGGTCCACCAGCACCTGGTCGTTACGTGAACGTCCGCTGTGTATCTTCTTGCCCATGTCGCCAAGTTGACGGGTGAGCATCAGTTCAACCTGTGAGTGTACATCCTCAACTCCGTCTTCAATAATGAATTCACCGCGCTCTATTACATCAAGCAGATCTTTCAGGCCGGCTGAGAGAGCTTTCAGCTCATCCTTTTCCAGCAGTCCGATGGATTCAAGCATGGTTATGTGGGCCAATGAACCCTGCACGTCATATTTGGCCAGCATAAGGTCCATTTCACGGTCACGTCCTACAGTGTATTTCTGAATCAGTTCGTTAACGGGTTTACCCTTGTCCCAGATTGGTTTCATGTGTCTCAATTCTTAATATGGTAATGCGGATAACATATCTGCCAGTTTCTCTATGGCCTCGGTAAGAGGTTTCTCTACCATTTTGGCCATAAAGATATTCAGGTCAGCATCGGCAGTGAGTTTGATCTTACAACTGGAATCACCGGTGGAAACGATCTGAATCCATAAGGTGAGTTTAATGGGTGAGCGCAATGTCTCCATCTTGACGCATTTGAACGGTTCACGTGCAATTACGCCTATCTCAATCTGTCCGACCGGCTGGACGGTGGTGGTCACCTTATCCGGAGTACATTCCAGATTCTCCAGATTGATACCCTGTCTCTGATCTTCGGGAATGCGGTCGGTAAGGTGCTTGAGATTGCTCAGGTCCGAGACCTTGTTATAGACCGACTCCTGCGGATACGGGATGTGCTTTATACCGCTTTCTATCCTTTTCATCGTGTTATTTGCCCCATTCTGACGGGTTCTGCCGCCATTCGTTCAGTGTCTGAAGATGCTCTACCTTAATATATCCGGAAGTGACGGCAGTCTCCAGCATTGCCGGATAGTCAGTCAGGGTGGACAGCCTGACTCCGGCATTGCGGAATGCCTCCTCGGCAACGGGGAATCCGTAAGTGAATGATGCCACCATACCTACCACCTCGCATCCTGCATTGCGGATTGCTTCAACGGCTTTCAGGCTGCTGAGACCTGTCGATACCAGATCCTCAACTACCATAACACGGCTACCGGGTTTCAGATAACCTTCAATGAGATTTTCCAGTCCGTGGTCTTTTGGTGCCGAACGGACATAGACAAAAGGCTTACCCATCCTGTCCGCAACCAGGGCTCCTTGTGCTATGGCGCCTGTAGCAACACCTGCTATCACGTCGAATTCGGGGAAATCACGGGTTATGACATTGCAGAGCGAATCACGTACCAGAGTCCTGACCTCAGGAAACGAAAGCGCCTTGCGGTTATCACAATAGAAGGGAGAACGCCAACCCGATGCCCATGTGAAAGGGGCGTCAGGCTGTACTTTTACTGCTTCAATGCGGAGCAGTTCACGGGCCACCATATTCTTTATGTTGTCCATTTTTTTGAAGTTTGTTAATGGTTTTCAATGGCGCGAAGTTACAAAATAATGGTTTATATAGCATATCTTTAATATAAAACAACATTATTACACACGCCCCTAAGGATTTTGTTGTTAAATTTGCGCGGTTTAATTATATGCGCAATTAGATGAAAGGCCGATATATTCTTTTGCTGTCACTGTTATTCTGCTGCGTATCGTGTCTTAAGGAAGACGAGGTCGCCACTACGCCGCAGGCGGCGATAACATCATTTGTGATAGGCAACTATAGTGTCAGGATCCATGACTACAACCTGTCCGGAAGGGACACAGTCGCCTACGTGAGGGAAAACGGCTACATGTATCCCATGACCATAGACCAGACTGCCAACCGTATCTATAATGCTGATTCCATGGCGTTCGGTTCGGATTTGCGTCGTGTGACAACCAATGTTTACGCTATAGGTGTCGTCGGTTACTTCTATGCCGAGAATCCGGATGTGGTTTATGTATGGAGGGCATATGATTCAATAGATTTCACCCGAAAGGTTTATTTCCGTGTGGCTTCAACCGACAAGTCTTACGAGAGGACCTATGAAGTTGATGTCAACATACGTAAGGTGTTCCCCGATTCATTGTTGTGGTCCGGTCCGGATACGACAGGTTTTCCGCTCCTGACCGGCTTGTGCCCTGCAATGAGGAATGACACGTTATACTGCTTCGGGACAGACGCGACAGGAGTACCTTCAGTCTCTTTCCGTGATATCGACAGCGGGAACTGGAACGGAAAGAATCCGATGACCGGGATTCCTGCTTCAGGTTGGCAGCCCAGGGTGACCGTATGCGGAGGAGAGTTCTTTACAGTTGCGGGCGGTACTCTTTACGGCTCACAGGACGGTTTGACATGGAATAATGTCCGGACGGGCATCAGGAGCATCGTAGTAGACGGTAATGATTCGGGGCGACTTTGGGCGGTAAGCCAGGACGGTGATATAATAATGACTGATGACATGTCGTCATGGACTACGTTTCAACACATGCCGGACGGATTCCCTGATTCCGTATCAACCGTGTTCAATTACCCGTTGGAAACCAACATCAACATCTCCAGGTCGGTACTTGTGGGATTGACCCGGGATACAGAAAAGGCCGGGATATGGACAAAGCTGTCAAGCGATACTATATGGACAGAGATTGACTCACCTGCCAAAACGGAGTTGCGCCTTCCCGCATCAAAGGGAATGTCTGTAATCAGATATGACGATGACTTGTTCTGTCTGGGACGTGGTCTGGGCGGTTTCCGCCAGTCAAACGACAATGGTATTACATGGTACAGATGCACCAGATATGCAGACAGTTACTCTTCATGGAACCGTTACATGCAGTTGCCGGATGCCCTGATGGAATCGGATGTGGAGTTTGGCTGTGTCACTGACGGCAAGGGCGGTATCTGGATAATGTCAGAGGACGGTCGTGTCTGGCGCGGCGCCATAGTCAGACTGAAGAAATATTAAGGATCAGATGAGAAAACCGGGTCTCCTTTCAATAACTGTCATGTTGTGCTGTTGCATCACTGCGTCGGCACAGCAAGACGGCTATCTCATGGAAGTAGGACTTGGGGGAGGAGCAAGTTTCTATATGGGTGATGCCAACACCCGGCTTTACGGAAACTCCAACGGCGTGCTTTCGGTACTGGCAAGGTATAATGTGAACTCCAGACTGTCCCTTAAGGCAGACCTGGCAGCAGCGGGCATTTCGGGCTCTACAGATAATGCATACGGCACATTACCGGGTGATGAAACCGTATTCAGCCGTACGCTATATGATTTTGGAGTGCAGTTGGAGTGGGGGTTCTGCGGATACGGAACTGAGAATTGGAACGATACCCACCGGCTTGCCCCATACGGACTGATGGGTTTGGGTCTGACGTTTGCGCCAGAACCCGAGAAAAACGATTTTGCAGCATGTTTTCCAATCGGGCTGGGCTTGAGATACAAGCTGTCAGAGAGGGTAAACATAGGTTTGGAATGGACAATGAGGTTTTCCACCTCCGACCGTCTGGATGTTACCGGGCAGTACGGTACGGCATTGGAGAACCCGTTTATGATAAAAGGCAAGGGGATAAAGAACAAGGACAGTTACAGCTTTACTATGCTGTACGTCACATTCGACGTGTTCAGACGTCCCTGTAACTGTAATGACGAAAACTAAAGGATCATGACATATCAGGAGCAGTTGGATAAAAACAGGATACCTCAGCATGTGGCAATCATAATGGACGGCAACGGACGCTGGGCGGAACAGCAGGGAAAACAGCGCACAGAGGGCCATATCCGTGGTGTTGAGGTGGTTCGTAAGATTATGGAAAATGCCGTTGAATTGGGCATTAAATATCTTACGCTCTATACTTTCTCAACTGAGAACTGGAACAGGCCGGAGCAGGAGGTGACTGCACTGATGGGACTGTTGTTCAAGAATATTGAAGAGGATGTATTCATCAGGAACCAGGTCCGTTTCCGCGTGATAGGAGACGTTGGGAGACTGCCGTCAGAGATTCAGGCAAAACTGAACGAATGCATTGAGCACACCGCTTCATTTGACCGTTCATGCATGGTGCTTGCCCTCAGCTATTCCTCGCGCTGGGAGATAACAAGGGCCGCGAGAATCCTGGCTGACAGGGCCGTTAAGGGAGAGATTTCGCCCGATGATATTGATGAGGCCGCCCTCTCTGCCTGCATGACTACCGAATTCATGCCTGATCCGGAACTGCTTATCCGTACCGGAGGAGAATTGAGGCTCAGCAATTACCTGCTTTGGCAGTCTGCTTACACTGAACTCTATTTCTGTGATACTTTCTGGCCGGATTTCAATATGGAGGAACTGTGCAAAGCCATATATGTCTATCAGCAAAGGGAACGCCGTTTCGGAATGACGGGAGCCCAGGTTGCTGAAAAGAAACAGAACAAGACCGAATGATGAAGATGAAGTTCAGACTTAGATACATAATAGCCTTTTCACTGCTGATATCGGCAGGTCTGTCACTGTCGGCCCAGACAGATGACGGCGAGGGGCAGGAGAATCCTGTAATCCTCTATTCGGGGACACCCAAGAGATATGAGATTGCCGACATTATCGTGACAGGTATAGAAGAGAACAACCACAAGACGCTCATAAAACTATCAGGTCTCAGTGTGGGACAACGCGTGTCGGTGCCCGGACCGGATATCACCGATGCCATGAAACGGCTTTGGGGAACAGGTCTTTTTGCCAATATCAAGATAAGGGCATTGAAGACTACCGGCGACAGGATCTGGCTGGAGTTTTTCATGGAACAGAATCCCAAAATCAAGGAAGTTGTCTTCCATGGAGTCCGCAAGGGCGAAGCATCCGAGCTGGAGGACAAGATAGGATTGTATGCCGGAAGCCAGATAACACAGAACGTCCTTAACCGGTCCGAGAAACTTATCCGGAGTTATTTCAGCGAAAAGGGTTTCAAGGATGCCGATGTGCGCGTGCAGCAGCGTTCTGAACCTGATGAAGACGGACTGTCCTATGTGGATGTGTACATTGACAAGAAGGAAAAGGTAAAAGTACGTACTATCCACCTGGAAGGAAATGAAGCCCTTACCGACAAGAATATCAGGAGGATCATGAAAAAGACCAATGAGAAGGGCAGACTCAGTGAATTCCTGCGTACCAAGAAATTCGTGAATGAAGAGTTTGAATCCGATAAGGATAAACTGATGGAGAAATACGGAGAGTTGGGTTACCGTGACGCCTATATCGTTTATGACAGTGTTTCAACCAACTCTGAAGACAATACCGTGGATATCTGGCTCAAGTTGGATGAGGGAGGGAAGTATTATCTGCGCAACATCACCTGGGTGGGTAATACCGTATATAACAGCGATCAACTCTCCTCTATGCTTAACATGAAGCGGGGCGATGTCTATAACCAGAAGAAACTGAACCAGCGCACCAAAGAAGATGAGGACGCCATCAGCAAGATGTATTACAACAACGGTTACGTAATGCTCCAGATGGATGCCATCGAAGCAAATGTAATCGGCGATTCGATAGATTTGGAGATACGTATGGCAGAAGGTCCGCAGGCGTCAATCAACCGTGTCATGATTCACGGCAACGACCGTGTGTATGAGAATGTCGTACGCAGGGAACTCTACACCCGTCCCGGTGACATATTCTCTTATGAGGCGCTTGAGAACTCTTACCGTACAATTGCCAACATGGGTCATTTTGAACAGACCGCAATAAATCCCGATGTAAGGCCTGACCCGTCAAACGGAACGGTGGATATAGACTGGCAGCTTGAGAGCAAGGGTAACGACCAGGTTGAACTCTCTATGGGTTGGGGACAGACCGGTCTTATCGGACGCGCTGCGCTGAAGTTCACCAATTTCAGTATGTACAACCTGTTCCACAAGAGTGACAACTACCGTCTGCTGCTTCCCCAGGGAGATGGCCAGACGCTCTCCATCAGTGCACAGACAAACGGAACCTATTATCAGTCATACAGCGTATCATTCATGGAGCCCTGGCTTGGAGGAAAACGTCCCAATTCCCTCTCCGTAAGCCTGTTCTACTCCAAACAGACTGACATAAGCAGCAACTACTACAATTCCACCTACTATCAGAACATGTACAACTACATGTACGGATACGGAAACTATTACGGCAATTACGGAGGTATGTACTATGACAACTACGAGTCGTACTACGATCCCGACAAATACATTACAATGTTCGGAGCAAGTGTAGGTTGGGGAAAACGACTCCGTTGGCCTGATTACAACTTTACCTTCTATTCGGAACTGTCGTACACCCGATACAAACTGAATCAGTGGTCATACTTCCTTATCAACAACGGAACCTGCAACAACATCAACCTGGGACTGACCCTGAGCAGAACCTCCATAGACCATCCTATATTCCCGCGTACGGGTTCGGAGTTTGCTTTTTCAGTTTACCTGACTCCCCCTTACTCTCTTTGGGACGGAGTTGATTATGAGCACCTGGCTTCGGACAAGACATCAGAAACCTATCAGGATGAGTTGCGCCAGAAACACAAATGGATTGAGTATAACAAATGGAAATTCCGCAGTCGCACATATACATCACTTACTAACGGTGTAAAGAAGAGACTGGTGCTTATGACACGTTTTGACCTGGGTTTGCTGGGGCACTATAACAAGTACAAGAGATCACCTTTTGAAACCTTCTATATGGGAGGTGACGGTATGACGGGCGGTTCGTACACCTATGCCACCGAGACCATTGGCCTGCGCGGTTATGAGAACGGATCGATCATGGACGCTTATGCATACACCCGAATGGCGGCCGAGTTGCGTTATCCGCTTCTTATGGAGAACTCCACCATTATATATGCGTTGGGATTTGTCGAGGCCGGAAACGCCTGGAACAAAATCAGCCAGTTCAACCCGTTTGACCTGAAACGTTCTGCAGGAGCAGGTGTGCGCATCATGTTGCCGATGGTAGGTCTGATGGGTATAGACTGGGCTTACGGATTTGATCCGATCATGGGTTCCAGACGCTATGGCGGAAGCCAGGTACACTTCATACTGGGCCAGGAATTTTAACCTGTGGCGTGGAACGAGTATAATATAGGTAGACAAACAGAGAATAACGGTTATGAAAAAGACATTATCAATCGCAGCAATGATGCTGTTTTTCTGCCTCACCGCAGGTGCGCAGAAATTTGCTCTGGTAGACATGGAGTATATCCTGAACAGGATTCCGGCATATGAGCGTGCCAATGAGCAGCTCAATCAGTTCTCAAAACGCTGGCAAGCCGAGGTTGAGGCTCTGAACATCGAGGCTCAGACCTTGTACAAGAACTACCAGAATGAGTCACTTTTCCTCTCCGAGGAGCAGAAAGCCAAGAAAGAGGAGGAGATAGTAGCCAAGGAGAAACAGGCCAGTGAGCTTAAGCGTCAGTATTTCGGTCCTGACGGTGAACTGTACAAGAAACAGCAGAGCCTGATGGCACCTATTCAGGATGAGATTTATGAGGCAGTCAAACAGATAAGTGAGTCAGAAGGCTACCAGATGGTGGTTGACCGTTCATCGGCAACAAGCATGATTTATGCTTCGCCCAAGATAGATATCAGCAATGAGGTCCTGAAGAAACTGGGATATTCAAACTAATTGCATATCTTTGCTGACCCATAACATTAAGAAACAAATAAATAGAAAACGATATGAAAAAGAGTATTATCATTGCGCTTATGGCTCTGTTGCCTCTCGGCGCATTCGCACAGAAATTCGGACACATTGATTCTTCTGTCATTGTTCCCCTTATGAATGAGTACAAGGCCGGACAGGCAGAAATGGAGGAACTTCAGAAACAGTACATGGAGGAACTCAACTATATGCAGACCGAGTATCAGAAAAAAGAGGATGATTATATGGCCAACCGTGAATCTCTTCCTGAGAACATACGTATACGCAGGGAGCAGGAACTCGGCGAAAGTCAGCAGAAAATCGCACAGTATTACCAGGATTGCCAGACTAATCTTGCCAAGAAGAATGATGAGCTTATGGATGGTATCCAAGCCAAGAAGCTGAAGGCTATACAGGCTGTAGGCGAGGAAGGCGGTTATGTCTGCATCTTTGATGTCGCCGGCGGTGTGGTTCCTTATGTAAGTTCCACTCTCACCACAGACGTCACTGAGGCTGTAAAAGCCAAGCTGGGAATCAAATAATCAATTCCGCAATAAACAGTCAAGGGGGGAACCGGCGTAAATCCGATTCCCCTTATTGGCTCAAAATGACTGACCGAATATGAACAGAAAACTCAGATTGCTGCTTCTGGCAACGCTTTCCGTATCCTTTCTGACAATCTCTGCCCAGGAGGGTATGTTTGGTTATATTGATTTCAATTCCACTCTCAGACTGATGCCTGAGTACATGGAGGCCGAGATCAACCTGCAGAAGATGCAGTCTGACTACAGGGAGGAGATAGAACGTTCCAAACGTGAGTTTGAGAGACAATACATAGAGTTCATGCTGGAGCAGGACCACCTGTCTGCATCTGTTGTAGCCAAGCGTCAGAGGGAACTTCAGCTACTCATGGACAACAATGCCGCTTTCAGGGACAAGATCCAGAAAGACATTGAAATCAAGCGCGATGAACTTCTTGTGCCAATCAAGAAGAAACTGCTGAAAGTTGTATCCGAAGTGTGCCTGGAGAAGAGTCTGGATTATGTGATAGACACCGGAAAGGGCACATATCTGTACATAAATGAGAGCAAAGGTGTTGATATTACGGAACAGGTGTTCAGGCAATTGGGAATAGATGTCCATGAGGAAAGCGTTACCGAAGGAAATTTGCCTGTTATAGTTCAGGAAGACAAAAAATAAAGAGATAAGGCAATGAGCAAACCGATTTTATCCGAAAAGCCCGGTCCCATCGGCATTTTTGATTCAGGATATGGAGGCTTGACAATTCTGAAACATATCCGTACATCCATGCCCGAGTATGATTTCATGTACTTGGGAGACAACGCCAGGACTCCATATGGAACAAGATCGTTCAATGTGGTGTATGAGTTTACGCTCCAATGTGTCACCAAGCTGTTTGAAATGGGTTGTCATCTGGTGATACTTGCCTGTAATACCGCTTCGGCCAAAGCATTGAGGACTATACAACAGATAGACCTCCCGCGTCTGGACGCATCCCGGAGAGTCTTGGGAATAATCCGTCCTACGGTCGAATCAATCGGTGAATTGACCCAGACCCGTCATGTTGGGCTGCTTGCCACTCCGGGAACTGTCAAGTCACTCTCTTATCCGCTTGAGATAAACAAACTCTTTCCCGACATTAAGGTTACAGGTGAATCCTGTCCCATCTGGGTTCCGCTTGTGGAGACAGGAGAGTCCCAGTCTGAAGGCGCTGACTATTTCATCAGGCGTCATGTGGATAACCTGTTAGCCAAGGATAGTGAGATTGATACCATCATTCTGGGTTGCACCCATTATCCGCTGCTATTGGATAAGATCCGCAAATATGTTCCGGAAAACATCAGAATAATATCTCAGGGAGAATATGTGGCTTCTTCATTGAGAAACTATATGGAGCGGCATCCTGAGATGGATTCCCGTTGCACGAAGGGTGGGACATGCAGGTATTACACTACCGAATCGGTCGAAACGTTCCTTCCCAACGCTTCGATATTCCTGAATTCTGCAATAGATGCTGATTCAGTCGCTCTCTGATTTCCGTATAAAACGCCGTGCGATCGGTCCTATAGGCCTTACAGACAGGAAGCTGACCACAAGGACAGTGACCAGTACTATCAGTATGTCCTGAATCTTAAGGCTCACAGGATATGCATCGACAATGAAATTGCCGGCTGTCCCCAATGATATGAATCCGTATTTCTGTTGAAGCAGGACTGCAATGGCCCCTAGAGTCAGGCCGGAGATTGCCCCGATCAGTGATATAAGCACACCATTCACTATAAATATTCTCTCTATCGTCATCTTCTCTGCCCCCATACTTGCCAGCAGTACCGTGTCCTGTTGCTTCTCAACCATGAGCATTATGAGTGAGCCTATAATGTTGAAACAGGCTATGAGCAGAATGAAAGTCAGAAACAGATAGGAAATGAATTTTTCCAGTTTGAACACCTTGAATACATCCTCTTGCTGACGTATCCGGTCCTGGACCTCAAACTCCGTGCCAAGCACAGATTCAAGTTTTTTCCTGGCTTTATTGAAGGACGTTCCCTCCTTGAGCCTGATTTCAAGCGCCGAAGCTTCGCCTTCCCGGTCAGTCAGCTGCTGTGCCAGTTCCAATGATATGATTACATAGTTGTCATCATATTTTTCCTGTTCAACCAGAAACGCCACTCCGGCAGAGTAGATGTTGGCCTGATTGAAAGAAGCGGCAGGATTGGTAAGACTGATGAGTCCTTCCTTCTTGGGAACGGAAAGTCTGAGGGGGTAGGCCGGCTTGATTCCGCAATCCATTCTTCCGATGAGTCCCAGGCCGGGTATCCCATAGTGGCAAACCTCATCCTCAAGCATATAGATGCCGTTGCCCTTCAGCAGGTTCTCTATTCCTGTCAGGTCATGGAAACTGTCCTGTACGCCCTTGATCACGGCAATGTTCTGTTTGCTCTTGTAGCTGAGCAGTGCCTGCTCCTCTAGTGTGAACGAATAAACCTCGATGAAATCCAGTGTTTTTGCCTCCTGAATCCTGGGATCGTCCATGCTGAAAAATTTCTTCTGGGCCGAGACCACCTTCAGTTCGGGGTCAAAATCCCTGAAAAGTGATTCGACCAATACCCTGAAACCGTTGAATACGGACAGGGTGCAGATAAGAGCAAATGAAGCCAGCATGATTCCGGCTACCGATATGGCCGATATCACGTTTATCACGTTGTGGCTCTTCTTGGCGAAGAGGTATCTGCGGGCTATGAAAAACGGGAAATTCACTTTTTAAGCAATTCGTCAATATGTGCCATGTAGTCTATGGTCCTGTCCAGGAAGAAACGCAGTTCCGGAATTATCCTGAGTTGATACCTTACTCTCTGGCCAAAATCATATCTGATATCCTTGACATTGGCATTTATGTTCTTAACGGTCTCCTCGCCCTTCTCTGACGGAAAGACGCTCAGATAAACACTGGCTATGCTCAAGTCACTGCTTATCTTCACCTCACTTACCGTAATCATAAGGCCATGGGTGAGTTTGGTCTGATAGAGGAACAGCTCACTTAGTTCCTTCTGTATCAGCCTGGCTATTTTCTGTTGTCTTGTACTGTCCATATCCCATTCTCAATTAATCTTTATTTTCCATCAATCTTTCGGATTATCGTCAGTCCGTCCCGTATGGGAATCATGGCCACCTCAACCCTCTCATCGGCCGCAACCATATCGTTGAACCTTTTGACTGAGGCGGTCTGCGGATCCTTGTCATAATTACTGTCAACCACATGTCCGTCCCAGAGAGTGTTGTCGGCTATCATGTAGCCGCCCGGCCTGAGCCACTCCATAAAAGAGGAGTAGTACTGAGGATACTGCGTCTTTTCACCGTCCAGGAATATCAGGTCATAGGTGAGCCCAAGTTCCGGGACTACTTTCAGGGCATCTCCGATATGCAGTTCAATCTTTTCCCGAAATGGAGATTTTTCAAGCCCTTTACGGATAAAATCCTCCAATTCATCGTCAATTTCAACGGTATGTACCATTCCTTGTGCTGTCAGTCCCTCTGCCAGACAGAGAGTGGCATAGCCGGAATAAGTTCCAACCTCCAGTACAGTCTGCGGCCGGATCATGGTTACAAGCATCTTTAGCAGCCGGCCCTGGATATGTCCTGATGCCATACGCGGGTTGAGCAGCCTGAGGTTGGTCTCGCGGTAAATATCCCTGAGAAGAGTACTTTCAGGTGCGATATGGGCCGATATGTATTCCTCCAGCCTCTGCTCGCCGGTATAACCGATACCTTGTCCCGATGTAGCCATTTTCTTTTTATCTTTGTGCAAAGTTACCGGTTTTTCTGACAATATGAAAACTATGCTTAACCGTTACCGCCAGTATCTTCTGTTGGAGAAGTCACTTTCTCCCAACACTCTCGAAGCGTACATGGATGATGCCTCCAAAATTCTGGGCTATCTTGAAGAGTGCGGTATCGAAGCAAGTCAGGCTACATTGGACGACCTGCATGGTTTTGCCGCAGCCATGGGTGACCTGGGCATAGCCCCCAGATCACAGGCCAGGATCATATCGGGTGTAAAATCCCTTTACAGGTTCCTTACACTTGACGGCTATTGCCAGACTGATCCCAGTGAGTTGCTTGAGGCTCCCAAGATAGGACGTCACTTGCCCGATGTGCTCACTGTGCAGGAGATAGACAGCATAATCGGACAGATAGACCTCTCTACTCCCGAGGGACAGCGGAACAAGGCTATGATAGAGACGATGTACAGCTGCGGGCTGCGTGTTTCCGAACTCTGCTCTCTTAAAATGGAAGACCTGTTTCTTGAAGATGGTTTCATACGGGTAACAGGCAAGGGCAGCAAACAGCGTCTTGTCCCCATATCCGATAAGGCAGTACATGAAATCACACTGTATCTGGCGGACCGTTGCCATATAACAATAAAACCGGAGGCAGAGCCTTTCCTTTTCCTGAGCCTCAGACGCGGCAGGCCTCTGTCTAGAATCATGGTATTTGATATAGTGAAGGATCTGACAGCCAAAGCCGGAATCAGCAAATCGGTCAGTCCGCATACCTTCCGACACTCGTTCGCCACACACCTTCTTGAGGGTGGCGCCAACCTGCGTGCCATCCAGTGTATGTTGGGTCATGAAAAAATATCCACCACAGAGATATACACCCATATAGACAGAAGCCGTTTACGTGAGGAAATAGTGTTGCATCATCCCCGTAATCGGATTTAATGACGGCATTTGGTTCATATTTTGGACAAAAACACCTCTTTTTATTAAAAATAATGGGCTCAGACCATTGTATGTGCCATTCTTTTTGTAGTTTTGCGCACGTATGCGTTAATGGCTAAAAAGTTTAACCAACAATTAATAACAAAAAACTATGTCAAAATCTATTCGTTTTGTGGCATTCTGCGCAGGCATCATGCTGTTTGCCAGCTGCAAGAACTTCCAGGTAAAGGAAGAGTATTTTGTAGTTAACCCCAATCCCCTGGAAGTACAGGGTGGCCAGGTAAACTACACTGTAACAGGAACATTCCCCTCAAAGACTTTCATCAAGAAGGTTGTATGCACCGCTACTCCCGAACTTCGCTGGGAAGGTGGTTCAGTAAAGGGTGAGCCTGTAACTCTCCAGGGTGAGAAGATTACCGGTAACAATCAGGTTATCGAGTGGAAGGAAGGTGGTACATTCACCTACAACGGCAATTTCAAGTATCAGCCTGAGATGGCCAAGTCTGAGCTTTATGTAACATTTGAGGCTACCAAGAAGGGCAAACCCATTGAAGTGGAGCCCGTAAAGATCGCCGATGGTGTTCTTGCTACAGCAGAACTCTATTCAGAGACAGCTAAGGGTGCCAATACCGCAAATTCAAAGGATGCTTTCCAGCGTATCATCAAGCAGGCTCAGGATGCTAACATCATGTTCGTGATCCAGCAGGCCAACGTACGTTCATCAGAGACCAACGGTGATGCCGTAAAGGCTTTGAAGGAGTCTCTCAAGAACTTTGCCGCCGATACCAAGAACTATGCTATCGACAATGTTGAGGTTTCTGCATATGCTTCACCTGATGGTGGTGTAAAACTGAATGACAAGCTGGCTGCCCAGCGTGAGAAGAACGCCGCACAGTATGTTAAGAATGAGGTTAAGAAGGCTAAGGCAGACGCTGCCATCGAGTCTAAGTACACCGCTCAGGACTGGGAAGGTTTCAAGGAACTCGTCCAGAAGTCAAACCTGCAGGATAAGGACCTTATCCTCCGCGTCCTTTCAATGTACAATGATCCCGAGAAGCGTGAGGCCGAAATCAAGAACCTCTCAGCCGTTTACAAGGATCTTGCCGCTGACATCCTCCCGCAGTTGCGTCGTGCCCGCCTGACTCTGAACTATCAGATCATCGGCCGTTCAGACGAGGAGATTATGGAGGCTTTCAAGAGCGAACCTTCAGTTCTCAGTGTTGAGGAGCTGCTCTACGCTGCTACTCTTACTGATGACAAGGCTCAGAAGAAGGCTATCTACACAACCGCTTCAAGGAACTATCCCAATGACTACCGTGCATTCAACAACCTTGGTGAGATTGCTTTCAAGGATCTTGATCTGGCTACTGCCGAGACCAACTTCAAGAAGGCTCTTGCTCTGAACGCTTCAGCTCCTGAGGTCAACACCAACATGGGTCTGCTCTGCCTTGCACAGAACAAGCCTGCCGATGCAGCTACATATTTCGCTAAGGGTGGCCAGAGCTCACAGAACAATGAGGCTCTCGGTAACATGTACATCGCACAGGGTCAGTACGAGCGTGCTCTCACAGCTCTTAAGGGCAGCAATACCAACGCTGAGGCTCTTGCCATGATCATGACTAAGGATTATGCAGGTGCCAAGAGGGTCCTTGCCGCTGTAAAGAACGCTGATGCCAACACCGCTTATCTGGCTGCTGTAGTAGCTGCCCGTACCAACGATGCCGCTGCTGTTGCACAGAACCTCAAGAAGGCTGTAAGTCTTGATTCAGCTCTCAAGGCTAAGGCTCAGAAGGATCTTGAGTTCGCCAAGTTCCAGGATGCTGTAAAGGCTCTCTAAAAAAGAAAGAAACAGTTTTCGCGTGAACATATGCCGGAAGATGAACTGACGGCGCTGCTCACTCTAAACAGAATAGACGGACTCGGAAGTATAGGTGCCAAATACCTGTATGAACAGTTCGGCAGCGCGCAGGAGATCTTCAGAAAGCGCGGACATCTTAAAGAAATCATACCCGGAATCGACTCGCATATCATAGATGCGCTGTGCGGTTCCGGGTATGATTCTTTTATCCGTGAAGAACTTGATTTCATCGAAAAACACGGAATCAGATGTGTCACACCCGCAGATTCTGATTATCCTGCAAGATTGCTTGACTGCCATGATGCCCCCCTTGTTCTGTTTTCGTTGGGTAACGTCAATTATAATGCCACCCGGACAGTGGGTGTGGTAGGTACCCGGAAGGCTACTGAATATGGTCGCCGGATGTGTCGTACCTTTATTAAGGAACTGGGGCAGTTATGCCCTGATGTAACAGTTGTGAGCGGACTGGCTTACGGAATAGATATAGAATCCCATAAGGCTGCAGTAGAGGCCGGTTTGCCCACACTGGGAGTACTGGCTCACGGTCTTGATATGATTTATCCGTCGTCTCACCGCAGCATTGCCAAACAGATGCTTCAGATGGGAGGTCTTGTCACTGAATTCATGTCCAGGACCGTGCCTTTGGGTCATAATTTCGTAATGCGTAACAGGATTATTGCAGGGCTTTCTGATGCAGTTGTGGTTGTGGAGTCTGCAGCTAAGAGCGGCTCGCTTATAACAGCCGAGATAGCAGGGAGTTATAACCGTGAATGTTTTGCTTTCCCCGGTAGTGTGGGTGATCCTTATTCTGTTGGCTGTAATGAACTTATCAGGGACAACAGGGCAAGTCTTATAACCTCTGCTTTGGATTTTGTAAATGCAATGTCTTGGGATGACAGGGCCAATAAAGGTGTACCCAGACAGATGGATCTTTTTCCTGACCTCACAGACCAGGAACGGGCAGTTCTGGAAAGGGTAAGGTTGAAGGCTCAGGGAGTTCATGTCAACACTTTGATTGTAGATCTGAACATTCCTTATCCCAGTCTGTCTTCTATTCTTTTCAGCCTTGAAATGAAAGGGTTGGTCAAACAGACACCGGGAGCACTTTGCGTTCCATGCTGAGTGCTCCCGGGACTTGTCTGGATTATTTCTGCTGCTATATCTTTCTCAGTGAATCCTTGTATTGGGATGGTGTCATGCCTGTCTCTTGCTTGAACACCGTACTGAAATACTGGCTTTCGGAGAATCCGGTCTCTTCGGCGATGGTACCTACAGACTTGTTGGTCTTGGCCAGCAACTCCTTGGCTATATCTATCCTTATACGCCTGATATACTTGTTGGTGGATGCGCCTACCAGGTTGTTCATCTTGTTGAACAGGGTGGTGCGTGACACATTCATGTGTTCCACTATCATGTCTACGCCAAGCATGGTGTTGCTCAGGTTTTCACGGATAAACCGGTTCAGTTTGAGCACAAACTGCTCATCGGCAGCACTGAATGTCTGATCCTCGGATATTGAGGTGAAGAATGATGTAGCGTATTGTCGTTTGATCTCAAAACGGTTCTTAAGCTGACTTCTTATTATCTTATACAGGAGTTTGGAGTCAAACGGTTTGGGCAGGAAAGAGTCGGCACCCATCTTGTATCCCATATCCTGGTTTTTGGGATCGCTTCGGGATGTCAGCAGGATGACAGGGATACTACTAAGTTCCAGGTCTGTCTTGATGGTTTTACAGAGTTCAAATCCGTTCATTCGTGGCATCATGATGTCACTCACAACCACGTTGGGCATACGTTGACGTATGATATCCAAAGCCTCCTTGCCGTCATGTGCCGTATAGATGGTCTTGAACAGCGGTGAGTATTCATCTTTAATGAACTGTAGTATGTCATCCTGGTCATCAACGATCAGCAATGTCATGCTCTTGGTGTCAAAGACAACCTCATCATTCTGTACGGACTGCACGGGCTGTACTGGCTCTTCAGTTACACTTATGTCCGGTTTTTCAGGCATTGCGGCCTTCTGGGTTGGGGCTTGTTTGGTATGGAATCTCTCTGCAAGGTTATCGGGTAACTCTATAGTGAATGTAGAGCCGGGGCCTTCATTCTTTTCGGCACGTATGGTTCCATTCAGAAGTTCAATGATCAGTTTGGCTTGTGACAGCCCTAATCCGTATCCGGGAATGTTCTCGTTCTCCCTGAAATAGCGTTTGAACAACTCTTCAGGTTTGCATTTGAATCCTCTTCCTTCATCTTGGATACGTATCAGTATAGAGCCTTTTTCATGAGCGGTTGACACCGTTATGGTACCGGTATCGCTGAATTTTATGGCATTGCTCATGATATTGTTTACTGCCACTTCGACCATCTTGACATCCAGATCCACATTTCCAATGCCGGGCATAGGGTTGAACTGGGTCTTGAGGCCTTTTGAATAGCAGTCTATCTTGAAATCCTCAATTACCCTGCCCACCCAGTCGTTAATGTCTATCGGTTCAATTACAATGTCATTCCTGTCTAAATCATGGGTACCTTTGTCCAGAATCATATTTACCATCTCTGTCATCTTCTGGACCTGATTGGAGATACGCTCCAAGCGTTCATAGTCAACTTCTCTGACGGCTTTTTCCTCAAGCATGTCCCTTACGGGATTGTATATGAGCGATAAAGGAGTGCGCAGTTCATGAGCCAGGTTGGACAGGAGAGATATCTTGTCATCCTTGTGCTTGTTCTCCTGGGCATTCATGGCGCGGTCCATGTCAATCTGTTTCAGACTGACACTGACTTTGGTTATCGTGACGCTTATTGAAAGAATAATGGCTATAATAAGAAGATAGGCCGGAACTGTCATGATGAATGGTCTGGCCACATTATATGACAATATATGCTGCGGTTCACTCCAACCCTGGATGGTACGCTGGCTTACTGAAAGACTGAATGAGCCGTGAGTTGATTTTGGAATGGTGTATTCTGTGTTTGATGTAATAGTCTCGTTTACCGGATAAGGGCGTCCTTTCTTGGTCAGCGTGTATTTGAACGAGACAGGTCTGGTGGGATCAAACTGGTTAACTGAGACATGAACTCCCAAAAGTGAGAACTTGTTGGGTATGTTAAGCGGTTTGTTCAGTCCGCCGTTGTTGCTTTCATAGACGTTACCGTCCAGAACGACCTTGGTAAGGGACAGCGGATATGGATTGCTGTTGTATTGGATGTTGACATCATCGGGGTCAATGACCATCAGGCCTGATGTGTTTGGAAAATAGACATATCCGTTGCCCGAAACCATTGAAAATCCCGGCAGGAAGTTTATCATTGTTCCACAGTCTCTCCCGTAATATGTGAATGGAGCCTTGTATTCCTTGTCATTGGTGTCAAACATCATTATGAATGACTTGTCGGTGGTAATCCAGAGATGGTCATGACGGTCTATGGCCATTGACATGAATACACCGTAATCCACGTCTTTTATCACGGTTGACAGTTTGTTGGCCCTGGGATCATAACTTATCAGTTCATCAGGAGAGCATGCCCAGATTATGCCGTGTGAGTCTTCAACCACATGGGATATTGAAGTATGGTCCTCTTCTTGGTTCTGGAATATGAGACGTGCCAGCAGAGTCCTGTAATCAATCTCATAAATACAGCCGTTACAGACAATCGTAGCATGGGATGGTTGCACCAGGACATCTTCAACCAGACCCCTGTTTTCCTCACCGTTCATCTGCAGGACAATCTCCCTTACCTCCTTTATGGCCCGGCGGTATACCAGATGACGGCCGTTGCAGTTAAACAGCATTATATCTCCGTCAGGGGTGGTTATGGTTTTTAAATGGGTAAGTCTTGATGATGATATGTTGATTCCGGCATCTGACAGGAAACGAGCCTGGCTGATGGTTGATCTGCGTTTATTGAAAAGGAACAAGCCCTGGGAACGGTCGGTTAAGAGCAGGTTGTCATCATCAAAACTGCAGATTCCCGATATCCTCATGCCTTCGGTTGATTTGAAAAGTGTCTGCAACTCAGTCTGCTCATTGAAACGTACAAGTCCGAATCCAGCCGAACCGAACCAGAGAGTACCGTCTTTATCCTGATATCCTGAGATAGGAATGCTGGTGGTTTCTGTACCATGCTCTATCAGGGTGTTGCTGATATTATGGAAAAAAGAACGTTTAAGTGTAATTATACCCAAATGGAGAGTTCCCAGTATCAGGTCATTGTTTGTTTTGTCAACCATGGCGCACTGGACATGCAATGGCGGAAAGGAACTATATAGTGAACTGTCGGTCTTACCGGTCTTGCGGTTCAATACGTAGATTTCGTGACCGATACTGCAAATGAGAAGGTTTCCGTCAGGCATCTCTGCAAGACAGGTCATTTCATTTTCGGGCAACTGAGAATTGGATGTTTTATACTGAGCGATAATGTCAAACCCAGATTTTACATAATATCCGGATATCCCCTGGTTCTTATATGAAACCCAAAGTATATCCTTGGAATCAATGAATGCCGTTCTGCTTATCACATTGACACCCAACTGGTCCATGTGAGTAAGCGTGCCTTTGGCAACGTCCAGATGATAGAATCCGCGGTCATCCTCCACCAGCAGCAGTTGGTCCGGATCTTTTGATATCTGCAGGATCTTGGTGAAATGAAACTGGCGTTCGGACGGGAACTGTGCCACCATGGTAGTAGTGCAGGTGTTCATGTCATACAGCATGACCGCACACAAGGGGGCATTGTAGAAGTAAGCGGAGTCGCCTCTCATCAGGATGTATTCAGTCCTTATGGTCTTACCCTCAAAAGAAACCATACGAGTGGAGTCATTGTCCGGATCAAAATCAATGATATTGTAATTGGTGGCTATCAGGGCACGTCTTGAGCAGCCTATGGATATCACGTCACCGGTCACGATATCCTTGCCGCCTACGCTGAAATTCTGGTATTGGCGTATGGTTCCGTTCGATATAAGGTCTGCTCCGTTTGCGGTTCCAACCCAGAGTCTTCCATATCTGTCCTTGGCAAATGTCTTGACGGCATTGCAGCTAAGTCCCTTCTCAGTGTTTATCTGGACCTGCTGGATATAATGAGCGTTCAAGTCCAGTAAGATAACGGCCGATAACAGTAATGTCAGAATACTTCTTTTCATATGGCTGATGTCTCAAGTTGTTTTGCTTTTGTAGTAATAATGAATGAAATACAAAAATCTAAGATGTAATCAATTCTCTTTGAACTCATTGATGGATTTTCCTGTTTCACGCCTGAAAGCCTTGTTCATCGCATCAACGCTGCCAAAACCTGTCTCTGCGGCAATGGATTCGGGATCCTGGTCCGTGTTGGTGAGCTTATTCTTGACAATGCTGATACGTATTCTTGTCAGGTATCCGGCCAGATCCGTGCCAAGCAGACCTTCCATCTTCTTTTTCATGACCGAACGTGAAATACCGGTCTGTTTCAGGATGTAGTCATCATTCAGAGACGGATCTGATATGAACTGTTCTATCAGCGAGTTCAATGAACTGATGAACTCCTCATCAGTAACGCTGAAGGTCTGGTCAATGTTCATCTTGCTGAAGAATCCGTAATTGTACTGACGCTTTATCTCAAACCTTCCGCCCAACTGGCTGCGTATTATTGCGTACATCTGATTGATTTCATAAGGTTTGGGAATGAAAGCATCGGCTCCCATCTTGTATCCCAGGTTCTTGTTTCTGGCATCGGTACGTGTGGTTAGCAGGATGACAGGGATATGGCTTATCTCCAGAGTCCCTTTTATCTTATGACATAATTCAAATCCGTCCATCTCGGGCATATCCGTATCGCTTATAACCAGGTCGGTCTGTTTCTTGCCCAGCATGCTCAGAGCCTCTTTTCCGTTATGTGCAATGAGTATGTTCTTGAACATTCCGTCAAATTCATCAGTGAAGGAAACAGGCTCATTGTTATCAGCGCAGACAAACATTATTGTCATGTTACCGGTGTCAAAATCCTGAGCCATACCCTCCTGGGTGTTGTCGGCATTGCTGTTAAGCTTGCCGGGGGTTTCGTCGTTTGACAGTCCTTTCCTTGCAGGTACACCGTTACGGTCTGTCACAGCCGGGAATTCCATGTAGAAAGTGGAGCCTACTCCATCATCGTTGTTCACTGCCGACATATTGCCGCCGATAAGACTGAGTTGAAGGCGTGCGTACGGAAGCCCCAATCCGTATCCGGGAATGTTACTGTCTGTATTCTCCCTGTAATATCGCTTGAACAGGTCCTCGGGATTACATGAGAAGCCTTTGCCCTGGTCCTTTACAGAAACCCTTATTATGTTGTCCCTCTTTTCGGTGATGACGGTAATAGTGGTGCCGGCGGTACTGTATTTAATGGCGTTGTTTACCATATTGGACAGACCGGTCTCAATGATTCTCTTGTCAATTGATACTATGCCTATATTGTTGTCCATCAGGAATTTCAGGCTGAAACCCTTTCCGTAACAGTCAATGCGGTAGTCCTCAAGCAGGAAATTGAGCCATTCGTTCAGATTGACATCTTCAATAAGTATGTCCGCCTTGTTGACATCGGCACGGCTGCTGTCCAGAATCATGTTTACCATGACCGTCATCTTGTTGACCTGGTTGAATATACGTTCCATTCTCTCATAGTCGATACCGTCAACAGACTTCTCCTGCAGGAAATCCTTGACAGGATTGTATATCAGCGAGAGTGGGGTGCGCAGCTCGTGGGCTATGTTGGACAGGAATGCAATCTTATCTTCACGGTTCTTGATATCCTGGGCAGCCAGAGCCTTCTCCATTCGGTTCTTCTCCAGTGTGCCGGATACCTTTGCTATGGTGTAACCGAACAGCAGCATCAGCATCAGGGCTACCAGCACTCCCGGTACAGTGCTCAGGAAATGCTTGGGTATCTTGAACATGACAATGGTCTCAGGCTCACTAAGTCCTTTGCGGTAGGCTTGCCTTATCTCAACCCTATAGGTGCCGTTTTCCAGCCTGGGCAGTGAGATGAAGGTGCTGGTGGTATTGACAGACTTAATCAGTAGATTGCCCCTATAGATGTTATAGATGAACAGGTGCGGGTATGTGGGATTGAAACTGTTGACAGAGAATTCCATATGAAGTTCCCTGAACTTGGATGGTAGAGTAAACGGACGTTCCAGAGATTTGCTGATATCCTCCGCCGCTATCTCCCTCTTGTCCGTATAAGCGGATATACAGTTAATCCTGAAGGGTGGGGTGTCTGCCATAAGCGGCCCGTTGGTATTAAGACTCACCATTCCGTCCGCATTGGGGAACATGACATATCCGGACCGGGTGCTCAATGTAAAATAATTAAGGAAACGTGATCTTGGCACACCGTCCTCAAGAGAGTATGAAAGCAGTTCTTTCCTGCTTTGATCATACATCTGTATGTACTCATCGGTAGTGGTAAACCATATGCGGTCATTTGAATCTACTGCAACATTCATGAACCGTCCGCTCCCCCATGTCTCAACCAGCATCTCATTAAAGTTGGACCGCGGGTCATAACGGTGAAGCCCCTCGGGTTCGGTAAAGAACAGTTCTCCCTGAGAGTTTGCGTCCAATGACGTAATATTGTGTATAACCTTATCCTTGTTCTTGTATATGAGCTTGCTTTCAAGTGTGTTGGTATTAATCTCTATGATGGCGCCTCTGTAGGTTGCGTATATGGCATATTGTGTAGAGCAGACATTCTCAACCTGCTTGACAGGTTCCATGTCTTCGGACAAGACTAGGAATTCCTCCAGACGGCCGGTATCTTTACGGTACACGTAATGGTGCGAATTGGCATTGAATATAAAGATATCCCCGTCATCAGAAACGGTCATGATAAGATTCTTTATATCTGCATACGATGGTGTCGGTAAAGCCGGAAACTGTTTTGCGGAGGATATCCGGCCCTGCTTGCGGTTGAACAGCATCAGGCCTCTATCCGGATCGGCCATCAGGATGTTGTCATCGTCAAACCGGCACATAGATATGACCTTAAGCTCTTGGGTGCCATTGAAAACCTTTCTCTGCTGTGTCTGCGGGTCTATCCTGCACAGTCCGTTATCCATGGTTCCCAGAATTACCGTACCCTCAGGCTCTTCGAATGCGGATATGTAGTTCTCATAGTTGATTATGCCTTCCTCATTCTCATGCAGGTGGCGTATCTGTCCGATGAATGATCTCCTTGTTGATATCAGGCCGAATCCCGAAGTGGCGTACAGAGTCTCCTGAAAATCCGGGTTTACCAGGGCGGCTGTCACGTTCCTGAGGTTATTTATGGTTGTGACTGTCGCGTTGCGTCCTATGCTGTTACGCTTTATCAGGCATATCCCGGCATCTGAATGAATCGTAAGCAGGTTGCCGTCAGAGAGAGGTTTTATCAGGGAAATGTTATCTGACAGCAGATTGCAGTTTCGTGTATTATATTCAGCCACCTGCTCGTAGCGGCTGTTGATGTAATAGCCTTTAAGGCCGTCTCCGGGAATGGATAGCCATATCACGTTGCTTTTGTCTATGGCAGTGGCACTGGCAATTATGGGACGGTCAGTGCCGGATATATGCTCAAATGAGCCGTTACTACGGTCATATCGGTACAGTCCCAGTATATTATCGGCCAGATAGATAATGGTCGAATCAGACTCTGAGCGCAGTATCCTGACAAAGTTAAAATCCTCACGTGTGTTTAGCCCTGCAGCCAGACTGCACTCGTTGCTGTTCATGTCATAAGTAAACAGAGAGTGCATATCGGCATCATAGAATGTTACGATATCGCCTTCTAACAGAAAATCATCGGTGTGCAGTATCCTGTCATTGTATCTTAGCGTAGTGGCATATCCTTTCTTGTGGTCATAGTGCAGGATACGGTCCTCACATGCCAGCAGTACAGTCTCGGTGCAGACAATGTTCTTAACGTTGCCCAGCATTACCAGTCCGCCTTCGGATGAGATATCCCGGATATTGGTCACTATACCGTTTGATATCACTGATATACCTACATCTGATCCTACCCACAGACGCCCCTGGCGGTCCTTGGCCAATACATTGAGTGACTGGCTCTCCAATCCGTTACCTATGGTGCTTTGGGATATGGAGAAACCGTTCACCGCTCCAAGCAGTGAAGCATAAAGGACAGCAAACGCAGTTATTATGGCTTTTCTCATAGACATCAGCGTATAAGATATCCGATAATAACTACAAATCTAATTAAAGAGCGCCTTATTTCCGATTTTTAAGACAGCTTTTTTAAACAAAAAAAAAGACGCACGGAAAAAATCCGTGCGCCTTAATCTGTTACAGAGTCCCTTATCAGAGGTTGGGGTTGTATTTCTTCCACTCGCTTACTGCGGGCAGTACGCCAAGTGATATAACCTCATCGCGCATAGCCTGCAGGTGCTTGTAGCTGGCCTCGATGTCAGCCATCTCGGTAGCGGTACCCTTTACGTCTGTGTAGTGAACACCGGTAGCGTCGATGGTTGAAGGCATAGCCATCATCACGTTCTGGAACTGTGAGTTGTTCACGTAGCAGCCTGCGGGCCACTCAAACTTCTCACCGCCCATGGCAGCACCTATCATCTCGATTGATACGAATGAGGGGCTCTGGAATGATGAACGTCCGCGAAGCTCGATGATCTTGGCACCGCCCTTGATTACATCCTGCTTCATCTGTGCCCACTGCTCGTTTGTGAGAGCGGGTGTGCCGATGATATCGGTCAGAGGCTTTCCGTCAATCTTTGCGGTTGATGCGAACACTGCCATCTGCTCACCGTGACCGCCGTATGTGCGTGCGGTTGTAACCTTATCCTGAGCAATACCGAAGTGTTTGGCCAGTGCGCTCTGCAGACGTGTTGAGTCAAGAGCGGCCAGAGTGGTGATCTGTGAAGGTTTCAGACCAGAGTAAACCAGAGTTACCAGACCGGTGATGTCGGCCGGGTTAAAGATGATAACGCAGTGCTTAAGGTCGGGGCAGTATGTCTTGATGTCCTTACCCAGCTGCTCGGCTATCTTGGCGTTGCCAACCAGCAGATCCTCACGGGTCATACCTGCCTTACGGGGTGCACCACCTGATGAAACCATGTACTTGGCATCCTTGAAAGCCTCCTCAACCTTGTCGGTGAAGGTGATGTTGACGCCGTGGAATGAGCAGTGGCGGAGTTCCTCAACCACACCCTCCAGACCGGGCAGATAAACATCATACAGGCAGATGTTTGATGAAAGTCCCATCATGATGGCTGTCTGAGCCATGTTTGATCCGATCATACCGGCTGCGCCAGAGATGACCAGTTTCTCATTTGTCAAAAACTTCATAGTTGTTTTAAGTATATTAAGTCCGTTATTTCAGTCTTGGACCACAAAAGTAATCAATTACTTGTTTGATTGGTATATAAATTCAGAAAAGTTGCACTATTTTTGACCCCGTAAAACATTAAAGGACAGTATATGGCTATCATAAAATCAGTAAGAGGATTCACACCTCAGATAGGAGAGGATTGTTTTCTGGCCGATAACGCCGCCATCATAGGTGACGTTGTTATAGGTGAGGGCTGCAGCATCTGGTTCGGGACCGTGCTGCGCGGCGATGTCAACTCCATCCGCATAGGTAACGGAACCAACATCCAGGACGGATCAGTGATACACACCCTTTATCAGCGCTCCACTACCGTAATAGGCGATAACGTATCGGTAGGCCATAACGTTACCATCCATGGAGCCGAGATCCGTGACAACGCCCTGATAGGAATGGGATCGGTAGTGCTGGACCACGCCGTAGTGGGCGAGGGCGCCATAGTAGCCGCCGGATCGGTAGTCCTGAGCAAGACCGTAATCCCGCCCAACACCATCTGGGCAGGAGTTCCCGCCAAGTACGTAAAGGATGTAGACCCCGAGCAGGCCAAGGAGATCAACCAGCGTATAGCCCGTGACTACCACATGTACGCCAGCTGGTACAAGGACTAAACCACTTGGTGAACACAGTATGTGTCACAGGGAAACAATCCTTTTGTGTCATGTTAGCAAAATAACAAAATATTATCAGTTCCCAAACAACATACCCACACTCATCTTCCAAGACTTATTGGTTTTATATATTACAATCCTTTTGTATATCAAAACTTATAGAGCAGTTGCAAGGAAAGCCCCATGTGCGTCAAACCCTCCTTCTTGTTATTTTCCAGTTGCACAGTTATACGTTTCACTCCGTCAAATGTATCATAGCTGGACAGAGCTCCTGTTGTAAGTGAAAGATCTACACCTACTGCCAGTTTCTTTTTTATCATACGGGAATAATTAATATCCAATGTGGCACCAATGGTTTGTCCAGACATATTGCCATTTGCCTTATTGATCTCACCCCGCCAGTCATAAAAAAGCCACCCCATACCTATATTGTACATTAATACATTCTGTCCTTCATTCAATGTAAACCGCTGGGAAAATACAGGACCCAGATAACTGATATTCACTTTATCTTCAAGCCGGCCCATATTTGAATGTATGTCCATCATAGATGACCCCTGGGAATGCATAATCTGATATTTAAGACCCAGGCCACAGCTTTTGGCTTTATTCAGGTAAAAAACAAGATCGGACCCTATAACTATTCCGTTAATCCAATAAATGGCATGTGTTTTTTCCAACTGATCCAATTCTGGATCCACCTTATTCAGCCTACGCCCATATCCGGAATAAACCCTGAAACCAATAGGGTCAGAAAAATAACTTGCCATATTATCAGCAGCTATTGTTGTTTGCTGGACAAACAGTAAAACTGATAGTAAAATGCTAAATAAAAATGTTCTTTTCATCTAATTGTTTGAAAATTCTTGTTGTAAATCAAACACTACAGGAACCATAAATGGTACAGTAATAGGTTTGCCTCTTTGAAAAGCAGGTTTATCGAACTTAATTTTTTTTGTTACTCTAATAGCCTCCTCATTTAAATCATCCCTTATCCCTCTAACTACCTTATGGTTATTAGTCGAACCCAATGTATCTATCATAAAAGAGATATAAACAGTTCCTTCAATACTATCCTTCTTTGCACTTAATGGATAGTTTAATCCTGTCTGAATAAACGCTTTAATATCACCATTATAAATAGGCGCATCTTCAATATACATGATTAGGTCAAGATATCCAGAATCAACAACCGCCGAATCTTGAATCAATGTGTCATCTTTATTGATGTGTACTACTGGCCTGCAAGCCAAAAACGACAACATAATGAACATTATTATTTTCACCATCTTCTCGGTATTTTATAACTGTTTAAGGATATGTAATTGTCCAATTTATACTGTCCAAATCAACCCCACGTCCTGCACCTGCAGCGTGATGCGACCCTCCGTGTTGTCCACCTCTGTCACCGCATGAGGCCGTGACGATGAGCCGTAGGTGTAACTTCTGCTTCTAGTAAATGATGTACCCTTGCTCATAGTCTTGATTGTTATCCTTTCCAAAGTTATTTCTTTCATTTGCTCCATCAACAATAACTCACTTACCAGATAGATTTATTCTTGCTTCAAAGGATATATCTTTGGGAACTAATCACACGTCGAACTTTTTGTCTAAAATAGTAGAAATATTAGGGAATAGTAAATATATAATTGTAATTGAGCCAATCATTCTTGCTGGTGAAGTCAATTCGTTTTACAATAATATTGTTTTTTCTGATGCTGTCCCATGGAATGGTATTCACAGAATCCGCATCTAGGAAATATTTGCGCAATCCCCATCCGTTATCAATATTTTTAACGAATCCTTTTCCCTCATATGATTGTTCTTTTGAGTGCGATTTAATTAAAATTTCAGAATAATAGTAATAATCATCATATATATATTCATGACTTGGCTTATGCTCTGGTAAAAGTGTATCTGATAGCTGCTCGGGTTTATAAATGAGAGTATAACATATTATATCGGCATCTGTATTGTTAATATAATCTATGTAATAATTATATGACGAATATTTATCACATCCTAAAAATGAAAAAATACATAATAGGTAGGATATGAGTTTATAGACGTTTTGTAAATGCTTTATATTCATGTTGACAATTAATAAGGCATGTGCAATAATACTAAATCTGTCAAGGGTATGTTATTGTCCAGCTCAAACTGTCCAAATCATCTAAGCTAAGGTCATAACGTTTTAATATCTTGTATCCTTCACGTATTTGCTCCCACGAATACTTATTCAGAGTATCAACTGAAAAAACAAAGAAGATTAATGTATCCTCTCTGTAAGAGTCCCTAATATCTTTAGCAGTTAAATCTGGGCTCCACCCTTTATCTTGTTTTGGCTCAATCCTTGAACAATAGCGGCCGATATTCGCTTTTGGCAACAGTGTGTCAGGATAGCATCCACCTATTGGAAGAAACGAATACGGATAAAATGCTATCTCTATCTCGGAGTTATTTATTATTTTTATAATTTGATGTCTACTTTCTGGACCTAAAAGATCTAGAAAAAGGCATGAATTCAGAAAGAAAACGAGTAGCAACAGAAGATTATTTCTTGGCTTCATTTTATTATAAGATTTTGGTAATACCATTCTAAATAGTCATCTCGCAAAAATTGTGGTAAAGGCTTATCAGTAGGATAGTAGTGATTTGACTCCACAAAGTTCTCATATTGCGACCAATCAACTCCATAATACCTACCAAAATAATCTTTTGCAGCTTGATTTGCTCTAAGCTCTGTCCAATACCATCTATGTGTTTGACGTTTATTTATTACTATTGTATTTTTAGCACTTATTGCACTTGGAATGCCTATTTCAAACAGATAGGCAGGGCCATATTTGCGGCTATCAAATGTGTGACCATATTCATGCATTAAGACCGGATGTTTCGTGATAGAGCCTTGGTAACTTGTGCTTATATCAGCATTAATGTAATTACCCAAAGACACACTACCGCCAGAGCCATTTTCATTTATACAGAATGTGGCACCGCCAAGATAATCCACCTCATCTACCCTATCTCCTATACTGCGTATCTGGCTCCAGTTATATCCTGCCCATGTCTGTGGTCCCTCCCACATAAAGCGGCTCAAGCCTTGCTTGGCCTGATCCCAAGCGTTTCCATTCTCATCAGTGTAATAACGACCAAGGAAAATCTGGGCTGCTTTGACTGGATGCAATACGCTATTTACTAGCGTAGTAGTCATGTTAAGACTTTTACTAAAATTAATACAATGACCAAGCAATACGCCCAAAGGAGAACCAGTTGACAATTCTGCGAAGCCAAAAGCCAAAGTTGTTCCTTCTGATATACCCGCTGATACACCTCCTATAAAAGCGTTTACTGCATCTCCAAACGAGTTGATATTATCATTTGATGCTTGAATGAAAACATTGGTCATTCCGGTTGTAAACAATATTGCCCCTACAAGAGCAAATACAAACTCCCCATCCGGATCAGTGTACTTGAGCGGATTGTTAAGGCAATATGAATACCTATTGAAATTCTGTGGATTATAAGGAGACTGAATGTAATTGTCCGGGCTGAGGAAACGGCCCAGTAGCGGGTCGTACATGCGGCCGTTCATGTTAATGAGGCCCAGCATTTCCAGATGCTCATGACCGGTGTAGCCGCGGTCAAACGTGAGGTCAAACCAGTACGGCATAACATTCTCACGGTTGCCCCAAGCGTCATATCTGGCAATGTACGCGTAGTCACTCTCGTCTATGAGGGCCGTTATGCTGCCAAGATGGTCAGTCACCACCTTGGTGGTCTGTGATACTGGCTGGGCGTTGGGGCTGGTCTTTACGATATGCAGGGCCTCCAGGCCGTCTGCGCCGTTCAGATAGTAGTAGCGCAGCGTGTCGCTGCCCTCCACCTTCTCCTCATAATCATCCCAGTAGAACTTTTCATAGAGTTTCTGGTATGTACGGTGCATCTCGCTGGACACCCTCCTTAGGTCCGGGCCGTAGTCTACGCTGTAGCTGTAGAAATTATTCTCGTCAGTAGCCCAGACAGAACTCATCCTGTTCCAGTAGTTGAACCCTACGTCCTGCACCTGCAGCGTGATGCGGCCGTCCGTGTTGTCCACCTCTGTCACCGCATGCGGACGTGACGATGAGCCGTAGGTGTAACTGCCCATACCAGTCTTGGAGAGTATGTTGCCGTTCTGGGCGTATGTCATAGTCATAATGGTCTGGTTATCCTCCTGTACCAATGTCAGCCGGTCCGCCGTATCGTATGTATACTGCTGCGGGTAGCCTCCACCCACAATGCCGCTTCTGTACATAAGGTTGCCGGTCTGTGGAGAAAACCCATAGTCCTCGGTCTGGTAGCTACAGTAACTCTGTCCCCACCGCTGTAGTGTTATTATGGAGTCAGGCAATCCGTAACCGTCAAGCGTGGCTGTCCTGAAGAAAGGATGCTCCGTATCACCGTTCAATACAGTCTTGGCCGTTGTACGGCGGCCTGTATAGCCGGCACTGCTCCACCCAACTATACCGGGTCCCATGTCTATGCCGTTAAGGTTACCGTAAGGATCATAAGAGTAGCTGTACACCATGCCTCCTGGCAGGGTGCGCGATGCAATCAGCCCGTTAGAGCCGTAGGTGTAGTTCCTGCTCCTGGTAAACGCTGTACCCTTGCTCATAGTCTCTTCGGTGACACGGCCCAGGTTATCATACCCATAGCTCTTGGTCCATGTGCCGTTACTCATGCTCTTAAGGCTCATCTGTCCGTTTCCGGTAGTCCAGTAGGTGTAGTTGACGGTCTCACTGTCTGCCTTACGCTGTGTCACGCGGCCAAGGTAGTCATATTTCGTGACAAAAACAACTCCGCGTGCATCGGTTCTACTGGTCCCCATCATTAGTAGCCCATACTGGAGTGAAATAAAGTGGTAATGCGGTTAATAAGATAACCAATGTCTTTTTTAATGTCTGTTCCATACTCATTTTTGTTTTATGTTATACAACAAAAATAGTTTGTCAATAATAGGATCCCAAAAATCAGGGCCATTATTAATCTGACAGGGCATAGACTTAAATCATTGTAAGACAATTAAATAGAGACATTGGTTTGGGCTATTTTTCTGACATATGATTTTATAAGAATTGTAAAATTGTATAAGGCGAGCCAACCTACTGATTGTCAGCGGATTAATAAATAAGTGTAAAAACACCTGCCTGTACTGCCTTTATCACAGTGAATTACAGCACGTTATTTAAATCATTCCATAAATCAGGTGAGGCAGATTGTATTTTCTTCATCAGACGGGATTTAATCTGATAAAGGTTCTGGGCAGACTCATTTAATATTACACTAACTGATTTTAAGGAAAACCCTGCGAGTGATAATCTTATAAGATGCTGTTCTTTATCCGTTAATTGAATCTCTGGCAAAGATAATTGTTTCATAATACCGCAATACAACTCATTGAGTATTTTATCTAAACTGTCAGTATATTTTTTTGTGGTATATTCTTTCCTTAAGTTGTTGATAATTGTAGCCAACTGTTGCTTTGCGATTTTTTCGTGACTTTTAGAATCAAAATACATTGAATAGAGACGGTTTGAGACATCGTGGCGTTCATGTATCTGGTTCAGCAGTTCTGACTTGAGAGATTCAATCTTGCGTGTATTGGTATGGTTTACTATAGTTAGTTCCTTGACAACAGATAGTGAGTCCAAAATCTGTTCCTCCATTCTTTTTTTCTGGAATAAATAGAAAAAATAAGCAATGGACATAATCAATAAAAAGATAATGGCTCCGAGGGTCATAATAACCCTGCCATGTTTATTCTTTAGTATCTCAAGTTCAGTCAATGTCTTGAAATGGTCTTTCTGTACTCCTAGAATTGGTTGGCGTAGTGCTGTCTTCAGTTCTTCATTCTGTAAAGAGATATATTGCTTCTGGAAGTCTAAAGCCTCTTCGGTATGGTTCAGGACATTTGCAAACTTGGTATTCAGATAATACATGGTGATTGAATCAGATCTGGAATTGGTTTGTGCCCATGCTTTCTTTAGATATGATGATGCATTAGGAATATCCTTTATTATGATGTAGTAGTGTGCTGTTGATTCAAGTAATCTGAAAGAACTCTCTTTTTCCTCAAAAGCGGATTGATAACGCTGGATGATGGTTTTGGCACTATCTGTATCGTTTGTGTATAGATAGCATGATAACCTGCTGAGTAAGGTGTTGGCATAAAGTTGGCTGTCTTTATTGTCTATAGCCCATCTCTGAACTGATAAAAAGATTGAATCTGCACTATTGAATAAATGTAAATCCATTAAACAGGCAGCTATATCATACTGTCCGTAAATATGATGTTTCTCTTTACCGGATCTGGCATAGCAATCTGTTGCTTTTCTGAAATATTGTTCGGCACGGTTGTAGTCAAATGATTTAAGGAACAAATCGCCCAATTGTGAATATAAGAGGCCAAGTTTGTAGTCATCACCTACATAATCAGCCAATCTTTCTGCCTCTGACAATGCTATAGTTGATTCCGGATAATTATTGGCATTATAATAGATGCATCCCAGATAGTAGTATGATTGGAAACGACTCAATACATCTCTTTTTCCGGAATAGTAGCGCACGGCTATCATTATGAGAGAGTCATTGGTCTCATTAATGTAGTTCTTGTAATCGGCCTCTGTCTTAAGGAGTGCATAACGTGCGTTGAGTGAACGGCGGTCAATGGATTTTGAATCTATGCTGTCAATCAGGAGCCGGGCATGCTTGGGAGAATCATTCATTAACCACTCGGCGCTGTCCATGAGCATCTTTATTGTGCGGCAGTCTGATATCTTCCCGCCGGTTGGCCTACTGCTGCAGGCAATGATGAAAAATGCCCATGCAATAACGGCAATGGCATGTTTCAGTTTGTTATTGTATCTGAGGTTCATCATACCTTCCAGATGATGCTTGGGGTACAGCCCCGTTACGGATATTTGTCAGTCCAGACCTATCTCGCCCAGGATGCGGTCCGATGTGCCGCTGCTGCTGCGTACGTAGTCGCCTGCGTTGCGGCCGGCTTTCTTAAGGAATCCGGGATCGCTGATGAATTTGTCTATCAGGATCCTGAGGCTGTAGGCATCGGTTATCTCAAAACCGCCCTTGACACGTTTCAGGTCCTGAGCCTCGCGGAAACGCTGGTTGTTGGGGCCGAATAGTACGGGGATGTCAAAAACGGCGGCTTCAAGTACGTTATGGATTCCTACTCCGAATCCGCCGCCTATGTATGCGATATGCCCGTAGCGGTAGATGGATGACAGCATTCCGAAACAGTCTATTATCAGGGTGTCATACCCTTTGATGTTGTCAAGCGTGGCCTCCGAAAGGCGAATGTAGTCACGACCCTTAAGGAGAGTTTCTATCTGTGCCAGATGCTCCTCATGTATCTCATGCGGGGCAATTATCAGCTTCCAGTCAGGCTTGGTCATGAAATAGGGTATGAACAGCTCCTCATCGGCCGGCCAGGAACTGCCGGCAATGAATGTGGGGTCACCGTTCACAAACTTCTCTATTACGGGGAACTGCTTGGATGCGGCAGCTACCTCAAGCACGCGGTCGGCGCGTGTATCGCCTACTATGGAGACATCGGTTATACCTATACTCTTGAGCAGGTCCTTGGAGTGACGGTCCTGTACAAAAAGATGCTTGAAATATGTCAGGGCCTTGGCGTATCCCTTGCCGTACCACTTGAAGAAGAGTTGGTTGTCACGGAATATTGATGATACGCTGAATATCTCTATTCCGCGTTTGTGTAACCCTCTGAGGAAATTGGGCCAGAACTCATATTTGATAAAGAATGCTTTCTCTATCTTTATTGAATCCAGGAATCTCTTTACGTTAATTGGGGTGTCAAACGGTATGTAGCATACTATATCGGCACCTTTGTAGTCTTTTCTTACCTCATATCCTGAGGGCGAAAAGAACGTAAGCAGAATACGGCACTCAGGGTGCTTGTTGTGAATGCGTTCTATAAGCGGACGCCCCTGCTCAAACTCACCCAGCGATGATGCATGGAACCACAGGTAACTGAAACTGGGATCAACCTGCTCCCTTATGGTGTCAAATATCCTTTTATGCCCTCTGATGAGCAGACGGGCCTTGCGGTTGAACAAGGCTGCCAGATAGATGCAACCTGCGTAGAGATAAATCAGGATGGAGTAAATGATCATATCCTTATTCTGGGTTCAGGCAAGTTCTGCAATGGCCTTACGGGCACGGTTCAATGTCTCTTCACGTCCCAGGAAATCCGTAATAAGGAATATCTGCGGACCCATGGCTGCTCCAACCAGTGTAACTCGCAGGGCGTTCATCACCTTACCGGTGGCGTACCCTTTTGACGCTATCCACTCCATTACCTTGGGCTCAAGCGTTTCGCCGTTCCAGTCAGGCTGGGACTCAAGGAAATCACAGAGCTCTGCAGTGGTGCGGGGCGCATCATCCTTCCACCATTTCTTGAGTGACTTTTCGTCATACTCAGTGGGGGCCTGGAACAGGAACTTGCAGTTGTCCCAAAGCTCACCTATAAAATTGACACGGTTCTTGACCAGACCTACGGCTGTCTCTATGCGGTCCATAGAGGTATTTATGCCACGGCTTTCCAAAACAGGCCTGAACAGTTCAGCAACCTCATGGTCACTCTTGAGCATTATGTATTCGTGGTTGAACCACACCAGTTTCTGATAGTTGAACCGGGCACCTGCCTTGCTGCACTTTTCAAGGTTGAAAAGGTCAATCATCTCATCCATGGTCATTATCTCACGGTCATCGCCTGGGTTCCAGCCCAGCAGTGCCAGGAAATTGATCACAGCCTCGGGCAGATAATCCTTTTCACGGTAGCCCGATGATACCTCGCCGGTCTTGGGGTCATGCCACTCCAGAGGGAATACCGGGAATCCCAGACGGTCGCCGTCACGCTTGCTCAGCTTGCCGTTACCCTCGGGCTTGAGCAGCAGGGGCAGGTGTGCAAACCTGGGCATTGTATCCTCCCATCCGAATGCGCGGTACAGAAGGACATGCAGCGGAGCGGAGGGAAGCCACTCTTCGCCGCGTATCACATGAGTCACCTCCATCAGATGGTCATCAACGATGTTGGCCAGGTGATATGTGGGCAACTGGTCGGCCGATTTGTACAGGACCTTATCATCCAGAACCGATGAGTTTATGGTAACCCTGCCGCGGATAAGGTCATCTACCTCAACCTCCTGATTGGGCTCAATCAGGAAACGGACCACATATTGGTTGCCTGCATCAATCAGTGCCTTTACCTCATCGGCAGGCAGTGTGAGTGAGTTGCGCATCCGGCCGCGTGTGGCGGCATCGTACTGGAAATTGGGTATCTCATTACGCTTGGCCTCCAACTCTGCCGGAGTGTCAAATGCTATGTATGCCTTTCCGGATTCAAGCAACTGGTCTACATATTTCTTGTAGATATCCCTGCGCTCTGACTGACGGTACGGACCGTAGTTTCCGCCAAAGGATACGCCCTCATCAAACTTGATTCCAAGCCAGCGGAAAGCCTCAAGGATATACTCCTCGGCACCGGGAACAAAACGGTTGCTGTCAGTATCCTCTATCCTGAATATAAGGTCTCCTCCGTGCTTGCGGGCAAAAAGGTAGTTATATAGTGCCGTCCTGACGCCTCCGATGTGCAACGGACCAGTGGGACTGGGGGCAAAACGTACTCTGACGCGGCGGCTGCCTGAATTCTCTGTCATGTCTTTAGTTTTAGCGGTGCAAAAGTAATCATTTTCTCACTAAAAAGACTTATTTTTACAAGCCAACACAATGGGATAATCTTAATGAATGATAAAAGACATATTATAAGGAGCAACAGGAATCTGCTGCTGTTGTTATCGGTCATTTCAGTATTGCTTACGGTATATTCCATGCCTGCCGGACAAAAAGAGAGTTACTCTTTTACAGTGGGTAAGCCGTGGGCCTATAAAGTGCTGATAGCACCTTTCAGTTTTTCGATCGAAAAGGGTGATGATGTATGGCAGGCCGAGGCGGACAGTACCCGGGCAGCATTCGCTCCATATTTCAGCCGTAATCCCTCAGTAAGTGAGTCGGCCCTTGCGCAGTTTGACCGTTTTTATTCCGACAGCCTGAGTAAACTGGTATGGAATGAATCCTACAACATCCTGCGCCGTCGTCTGGAAAAGGTTTACAAGGACGGCATCATCTCTACTTCGGATGAGGAGATACTCTCCGGGAAGGACCTGTTCCGCATCTATGAGGGCAATACTTCGACTGTTGTACAGACATCCAGTGTCAGGAGTGTACGTGATGCATACAGTTATGTTACCGATGCAGATATATACATTTATGACCGCTATACCCTGCTGCGCCATAATCTGGAACAGTTCATACAGCCCAATGTGATCTATGACGAGACACGCTCTGAAACAGACCTGGCAGCGCAACTGAACCAAATATCCCATTTTAAGGGTATGGTGGTAGAGGGTCAGAAGATAATAGACCAGGGTGAGATAGTTGATGAGCAGAAAAGCCGTATCATAGAATCCTATCTGGATATAGTCAATGACAAATCCCAGTCCAAGCGGTTTCAGCTTCTTACCTGGGGCGGGCGCTCCTTGTTTGTAGTACTCTGTTTCCTGGTTCTGTTTGTATACCTCAGCCTTTACAGGATGGACGATATTGACAGCCGTTCCATCCTTTATTTCCTGCTTGGTTCCATTACCCTGTTTACGGTGGCGATCGGTCTTTTCTGCCAGTATTCCGGCTGGAATATATTCCTTTTCCCCTGTGCTATGCTTGCCATCATGCTGCGCATATTCCTGGATTCCCGTACGGCGTTCACCGGTTATCTGGTATTTGTACTCAGTTCTTCGCTCATTGTCTCAATGCCTTATGAATTTATACTTCTGCAGGTACTGGCAGGTCTTACCGGAATCTATTCGCTTAAGGAGCTGTCGCAGCGTTCACAGATATTGCGTACCAGTTTGCTTGTTTTTGTTGCCTACAGTCTGGTCTGGAGCGCACTTCAGATGACAAGGCTGGAGAATATCAGGGATATAGATCCGTGGACGTTCCTGTTTTTTGCCATCAATTGTATAGTGATACTTCTGGTATATCCTCTGTTGTTCGTGATTGAGAAACTTTTCGGTTTTACATCGAACGTGACTCTGATAGAACTGTCAAATATAAACAATCCTCTGCTCAGGGAATTGGCCGAAAAAGCCCCTGGAACGTTTCAGCACAGCATGCAGGTTTCTACTCTTGCATCCGAGGCGGCTACGCGCATAAAGGCCAATTCACAATTGGTGCGTACGGCGGCTCTCTATCATGATATCGGTAAGATAGATGATGCCCCTTTCTTTACCGAGAACCAGAACAAGGTCAATCCGCATGACAAACTTACTCCCCAGGAGAGTGCAGGTATCATAGTGGGCCATGTGCGCAAGGGGCTGGAATTGGCCGAAAAGTATGGTCTTCCGGAATCCATACGCGGGTTCATATCTTCACATCACGGCAAGGGTGTGGCCCGTTACTTTTATATAAAGTATGCGCAGGAACATCCTGATTTGGTTCAGGACAATTCTGCGTTCAGTTATCCCGGTCCTAATCCCTACTCCAAGGAGACAGCGTTGCTTATGATGGCCGATGCCGTAGAGGCAGCCTCACGCAGCCTTAAGGAATATACAGAAGCCAGCATATCGGAACTTGTGGATAAGATAATCGATACACAGGTGCATGAGGGCTATTTTGAGAACTGCCCCATCAGTTGGCAGGAGATCAACAAGGTCAAGGAGACATTCAAGGAGAAACTGCGCACGATGTACCACACACGTATCAGTTACCCCGAACCTACTGGGGATCTGCGTCAAACGAAACCGTAACCCCGCTTATTCCGTTGCCGGAGTGAATGGCCTGCAATGCCTGTGAAATCCTTTGCCTGCTCTCTTCAACGCTGAGATCCAGTGATATCTTAACCATGATACGCCTTATATGCTGATATTGGATTCTTGAAACAGGCGGTGCATCAGGGCCAAGTACCCTGTCCGGGCTGAACATTGAGTCAAGGGCCTCCTTAAGGGTGTGGGCTGCCCGTTCCACAGATTCGGGATCATGTCCTTTCAGGATTGCGGTGACTATGCGTGAGTAGGGGGGATAACAGAAAGCGTGGCGTTCCTCCATCTGGCTCCGGAAAAAACCTGCATAGTTGTTATTGCTGACAAACTCCATCACGGGTGCATCCGGTTGGCGTGTCTGGATTATTACAGTTCCCTGTCTGTCTTTTCTGCCTGCCCGTCCTGCCACCTGGGCCATGAGTTGGTATCCGCGTTCGGTAGCGTGGTAGTCAGGATAGCTCAAGATGGAGTCAGCCTGTACTATTCCCACTACGCTTACCCTGTCAAAGTCAAGTCCTTTTGATACCATCTGCGTTCCTATCAGAATGTCAGTTCTACCCTCCTGGAAATCATCCAGTATGGTTTCATAACCGCTTTTGGCCGAATCCAGGTCCAGGCGTGCAACCCTGGCTGCCGGAAAGAGTCCGGAAACCTCTTCCTCTATCTTTTCTGTCCCGAATCCGCGGCTTCTCAGGTTCTTGCTGCCGCAACCCGGACAGAGTGTAGGGATAAAGTATTTACGCCCGCAGTAGTGACATGAAGCCATACCGGTGCCCTTATGGTATGTGAGGCTTACATCACAACAGTCGCATTTCTGGGTCCATCCGCAATCCGGACACTCCACAGTACCGCTATATCCGCGGCGGTTGTGAAAGAGTATCACCTGACGCTTGTTCTCCAGTGCATTGCCTATACTCCCGATAAGTTGGGGTGAGAACAGGCCTTTCATGTATTTCTTACGTCTCAGACTGGCTGTATCGATGATGTTGATATCGGGGAGTTGCATGTTCCGGTAGCGTTCAGTGACAGTTACGAGCGCATATTTTCCGGACATGGCGTTTGAGTAACTTTCAAGCGCCGGAGTGGCGCTTCCCAGAAGAGTACAGGCATTGCATATCGATGCCAGCATGATAGCGGTGTTGCGTCCGTGATACCGGGGTGCGGGATCCTCCTGCTTGAAACTGGGCTCATGCTCCTCATCAACAATTACCAGCCCAAGGTTACGGAATGGCAACATCACGGCAGACCGGGCTCCAAGTATAAGTTTGTAGGGATTCTCACCGGTCAGCCTATTCCATACTTCAACACGGACATTATCGGCACAGCGTGAATGGTATACGCACATATCGTTCCCGAAAACCCTTTGGAGACGATGCTCTATCTGGGTTGTCAGTGCTATTTCGGGCAGGAGGTACAGCACCTGTTTTCCCTGCAGTATCTGTTCCCTGATAAGATGTATGTATATCTCTGTCTTTCCGCATGAAGTGACTCCGTGCAGCAGGCAAACCCTTTTTGTCCTGAAAGACTGATGAATGCTGTCAAGCGCTTTCTGTTGGGCCGGACTCAGTTGGGATGGCATTGAGACTGCTCCTTCAAATTTGGGTAAACGCCCGGTTTCCACCTCGTATGTATCCAATGTTCCGTTCTTGAGCAGGGCCTGAAATGCCGATGCCGGACTATTTCCTTCCAATAGGGCTCTCTTGGTGACGGGTCTGGTCTGTGTTCCGTAATCCCTTATACCGGATAAGTCAAGAAACCTGTCAAACAACTCCTTCTGTCTGATGGCCGTCTTACCGAATGCCGGAGCCTTTCCCATTTTTACGAATACCGTTATTTTGGGCTTGTAAGGCTGACTGTTCGCGCTGGAGTCGGGGCGCAATCCGGCCGGAAGGGCTGCTTTGACTACATCACCCGGCGTACATATGCAGTACTGCCACATCCATTGCATCAACTTGAGTTGGTTTACTGTAACCGACGGATGATCAAGGTCCGGAACACTCAGTATCTCCTTGATTGTGTGTCCGGCAGGGCGGTTGTTGTGTGTTCTCATCACGACTCCGGTTAGCCTGCGACCTTTACCGAAAGGCACATACACCCTTGCTCCGGGCACTGTAAAGGGCTCAAGTTGTTCCGGTACGCTGTAAGTGAACAGTTGGTTAAGCGGTACCGGCAGTATAATGTCTGCATACATACCCATATCAGCGCGAAGATACAAAAAAGACCGGCTCCCGTTGATGGGAACCGGTCTCAATATGATACTCTTTATATCAGAATGTCCAGGTAACTGAGAACTGGAGCGTACTTGACTTGAAGTCTACGGGATCATTGTCTATAACAGCACCCGGGGTAGGGTTGTCAATCACCTTGACCGCACCCTCCTTTGAAACAGGGATGTTGTAGTTGATACCAGCCTGTAAGTGGTTGATGAGCTTTACGCCGGCACCGATGTTGATACTCCATGAACTCTTTTCGAGAGCAAAATCCTTAACCTCTTCTCCGTCATTGAATGATGTGTTCAGGTCGCCGATCTTGAAATCCAGTTGAGGACCCGCAGCAAAGTAGACTGCTGCAAAGTTTCCCAGTCCCAGTGTGTACTTGAGAGAGAGGGGGATGGCGATTGACTGATTCTTCATTGTGGATGTGTCAGGGAGTTCAATGCCCTTTTGTGAATAGAGTGCGGCAAGATCAACTCCAATACCTATTACAGGAATCTGTATCTCGGCCATCGGACCGATAAAGTAACCGGTGTAACTGTCCTTACTTGCTGCAGACTCTTTGGTAACAGCGGTAATGTCATTGTTCACAAGGTTGAGACCGCCACGGATACCCCAGCTGAACTGAGCCGAAGCGGGCATGATTGAAAGCAGTGCGAGACCGCAGATAACTAATACTTTTTTCATACTATCTGTTTTTTGTAGATTATCTTGTCTTTACTTCAGAATCTCCAGCCTATTACAAACTGGACAGTCTTGTAATCACCTATCAGGTCACCCATCTTCTGGAAATCATCAGTATTGTCTGATATGATTTTCCAGGGTACATTAAAGTTCAGCATAGCCTCAAACTTGTCAAACAACCTGACTCCGGCACCCAGGTTACCTGTGGTGATGATCTTGTCAGACTCTATCTCAGTTCCGTCTTCAAAGAAGGTCTGCACATCACCCAGACTGAAGTTCCACTGAGGTCCGAACTGGCCTATCAGGCATACATTCCTTAAACCGAACTTAAGTCTCAGAGATAGAGGAATCTCCAGGAACTCCTGTTTGTAGGATATCTCCTGACCAAGTTTATCAAGACCTTTCATTCCGGTCTGCTGATACAGGATACCTACATCAAACCCCAGCAGATGTTCTGCCTCGAATGTAAGTGCAGGGCCGATAAAGAATCCGCTGTAGTTCTCTTCATCCTGGACACTTTCGGCCGTTATGCGTGAAATGTCGTTGTTGGTCAGCGACAGACCGCCACGAAGATTCAATCTGGTCTCAGCCGATACGTCCATGAACAGTAACGGCAGCATAAGAATAAGTACAAGCCTGATTTTCTTCATAATGCAATAACTGTAGTTCAAGTGCAAAGTTAACACTTTTTAAATTAAACAATCAGGTCAGTCAAAAAAAAGGACTGACCTGATGCTTTGGTCTTAATCAATATAGGTTGTCAACGGTGCACGGACAGTCTTTCTCCGTTTGAAGAATTCTGTCTGGGAGTCCTGGGAGTCCTCTCTTTTTTAGGTTTGGGTTCCTTTGGCTCCTTCTGTCGGCTGCTTTGAGCGGCAGGTGCGGAGTCTGCTGTCTCTTCTGTTTCGGCATCACTCCACAGACCGTTCTGGAAATCCTTCAACTGCTTCTCTATGCGGGCTCTTTCCGCCTGCAGTTCCTCGTCAGTCTCACAATAGTCCGAGAGGGGAACGTTCCTCAGGTTTGATGTCTTGTATATGTCACCGTCATACTGACGCATTACAAAATAGTCGTCCAGTGACATGTTGCTGGTGTTGTTGTAGCTGCTGGTCATGACCTGAGTCTGTCCCAGATAGGGGCTTATCTCGTCATAATTGAGCCAGAACATTGGGTATGCGGTGGGCTTGTCACCGAAACCGCCTTGCATCAGGACAGGGCAGATGGCAGTTACCTTGATCTGATAATTGGACAGTTTGTCCAGATAATGGCTCTCCTTGATATAATACTTGCCGATGTCACGGCTGGGTATATCTATTATATACTTGCCTTTATCGTCTTTCTTGTAGTCAATATAAAATTTGTCAAGAAGTGTATCCAATTCAATCTCATTGTCCGGAGTAAACAACTCGTTACCGTCCAGACGATACTCATAAGCCTTGATCTTACCGTCCTGTATAAGACTCAGTATCAGTGTAAAGAAGTTTACACGGTCACCCAGAGGCTCTTCGGGATAATAGAGAGCGGCGTTTTTCTCCTTCTGTAGATCCAGCTCACGGTAAATGTCACGTCTCCAGGTAAGATCTGTAGGCATGGCGGTCTGTGCTGTATATTGTGAACGGGCACGTTCTGACAGTGTCACTGCCGTGGGGCTCTTTTCGGCCTCCTTCTGAGCCTGCTGTTCCTGCAGTCTGCGTGTGGGCTGAGCACCGGCTATGGTTGCCATAGCCAATGTAAGAAACAATAGAACAATCTTTTTCATATCGTTGTCTCCTTTTTTATCAGTTTATAATAACCTCAAGGGCTGTATTGAGCTGACGCTCTATACCGTCGGGGCCGATAGCCTTGACACGCTGGATATAGAAACGCTTGCCGCGTCCCAGCTGGTCAAACACCCTTTTCTGACGGTTTGAGAAACGCGTTCCGTCCGATTTCTCGGGAACCGCGTTACCGCTGTTGTCAAAGAATGTGGTCTCAAAGCTTATGACACGGAATCCTATGTTAAGCAGACCGTCGTCAATTGCGGCCACTATGCCGTCGGCAGCCTGCAGGTTTTTCTTGGAGATAGGTGTGCCGCCGCCACGGTAACGCTGCGTGTTGCCGTTCTCGTCCTTATACTCTATGAACGGTGTGGGGTCTGGCAACTGACGTACGCGGAAAGCGTATTCACCCATGCTCTGCTGGCGTCCCTCCTGATTGGCAGTGACGGCTATCACCACATCCTCGCCAACGCTAGTGGGTTTGCAGATAAAACCGTTGCCGCTACGTGTCAATGTTCCGCCTCCGTTCTTGAGTCGGGCCGAAATCATGTTGCTGGGCACGCCGGGCACCGAGATGCTTATGGGGTTGTCATAACCGGCATAGAGCACATTCATCATTGTGGCCGATACGGTAGCCAGCGGTGATACTACCGAGTAGCTTTGTGTAAAGTCGCGCCTGATCACTCCGTTGCCTGAATTCAGTTCCATGTAACCGGAGAGGGTGTAATCACCCGTTCTTGTGGCGGGAACCTCATACCAGCCGTCCTCAGAGTCAATCTTACGGCCGTCTATATAGATGGCAGGACGTGCGGTAGAGTCAACTGCTGCCATTATGATACGGGCCTTGAAACTGTTGCCCTGGACCACGTTCTGCGAAGTGGGTATCACATATGCGTTGATGGCGTTCACACGCAGATCGCCCACGTCGATATTGTTTACTAGTGTGTGCAGTACCTCACCTTCTGCGTATCGGACGTCATTCTGCAGTTTGGTAAGCATGGTGATGGCGGCTGCCACAGGCATGTTCTCATAGTTGTACTCCTGCCAGTTCTTGCCCAGCGAGCCGACCTTGAGAGGAACCTCAGTGCTGAAGTTATTGCTTATAATCTCTCTCTGGGTGGGGTCAGTGACCATTTCCAGAATCTTTTCGCGATAGTTGTTTATGGCATCGTAGAGCAGACCTCCCTTTCCGCGTGAGGGGTGAAGCATAACCTGAGTCGCAGCCTCCAGATCCTCGCGGTTGTGTATATCGTTCACATCGGCATCCTTGCCGTCGGCCTCTATTGCTATGAGTGTCTTCAGCTCATCGGCAAAATTGAACAGGGAGTCTGATATCTGCTTCACGTATAGAGCCTTGCCGTACCATTCGCCTACCTTCTCATGGTTGATTGAATCGGCGGCGGCAAACTCACGGTAAGCCTTCTCATTCTGTATCGTGGCGTTGGCAGTACTCTTGCCGAGACTCTCCTCCACTATCCTGAAACCGTTCAGCACATCCGATGATACGTTCATGGCAAGCATCGCCAGAAGGACGATGTACATGAGGTTGATCATCTTCTGACGCGCCGATGGCGGTTTCTGTACTGTTTTTCTCTTCATAGCTTCTTACTTGGCTCCCATCTGTGAGTTTACCTTCATTGCCTCAATCATGCGGGCATAGACGCGGTTAAGTTCCTCAATCTGATCCACCATCTGACGTGTCTGCTGGCTTACCTTGTCCAGATTCTCCATCTGTGTGCTGGCCGATTTGAGGTGCATCTCATAGAAAGTGTTTATGCTGATAAGGTTGCGTGACAACTGTTCAAGTTCTTCGGAACTCTGCTCCATACGCTCCGAGTGGCGGCACATCTGCTCCATTTTGAGCGTGAGGTCATGCACGCGTGAAATATAGTCCTGGGTTATGTTCTCAACCCCTCCGATATTGAGCGGACTGGAATCCTGTGTGCTTAAGGGAGCCTGCGCGGGTGATACTGATGGCTGCTGGGGGACATCAGTGGCTACCGCACCGTTTATGATTATGTTTCCGCGAATGCGCGGAGCATCGTCCTGCTCATCGTCAGTATCCTGTTCAGGAATAAAAGGCTTTTCAAAACCTGAGATGAAGAACACCAGGACCTCTGTTCCCATACCTATGAAAAGCATCAGGTTGGCGCCTTTGATGTGAGTCAGTTTGAACAGGGCACCCAGTATTACTATAGCGGCACCCCAACTGTACAGATAGTTAAGAAGGATTCTTCCTTTTGCAGAATCCAGATAGTCCTGAAAACGGGCTAACAGACCTTTCTTCTCTATATTTTCCATAATGATTGTTTTTTCTGTCCTTATTTGCGGCCCTTTGATGAACCGGCGGTGCCTACCTGTGTGCGTACGCATCGGAATCCGATGTATGAACGCTGTTCATTCTGATACTCATAGGTGCGCCATGATGATTCTATGAACTTCTCGGGGTCTTTCCACGAACCGCCTCTGACGGCTTTTCTCTTCATGTAGTAGGGGTCTTCGACGGCAGCATTGTAATAAAGTTCCGGGTTCATGTCGTTCATCTGGAGAATACCCGCCTCGGTGTAAGTGGTGGATGTCCATTCGGCAACATTTCCGGCCATATCGAACAGACCGTTCGAATTGGGCTTGTAAGAACCTACTTTAGTGGTTATCAGGCTTCCGTCCTTGGTGTAGTTACCGCGTTCGGGCTTGAAGTTGGCATAATAGCAGCCCTCATCATCCTTTGAACCGGAGGTCTTCCACGGATAGCGGTTGTTCTCGCGTCCGCGTGCGGCAAACTCCCATTCAGCCTCTGTGGGAAGGCGGTAACGCTGAATGTATTTGGCCTGTGCTCCCAGTCCTGCAAGCAGGAATTCTGTCCTCCATGCACAGAATGCGTTGGCCTGCTCCCAGCTGACACCCACTACAGGGTAATCGTTGTAGTTGGGATGATTGAAATAGAGACGCATGTAGGTCTCGTTGTTTGAATTCGGAAAATCATTAACCCAACATGTCGTGTCCGGGAATATGTTTACTATATAGGTGTTGACAAAGTCATACAGACTGCTCAGTTCCCTGTTTATGGTCTTGCGGACAATATTGCCGTTATCATCGATATAGGCGGTGTCCTTTGAAATCATCACTTTCTCATCAGAAACCTCCAGGTCAGTGTTCCTGCTCCTGTCATTGGGATCAAGCTGGTTCTTACGCAAGGCCGCCTGAGTATAGTCAAACAGTTCATAACGGTAATTGAGCTGCTTTATGTCCAGCATCTTCTCTCCGGTGATGGGGTGACGGTAGTAGATGCTTTCAATAGCCCTCTGCTGATCTTCGTTGGGCTTTTTCCAGGGAATAGGCTTGGTCCAGTTCAGATGCGGGGTTACAGGCTCACCGTATTTGTCTTCGGTTATCATGAATGATTCGTCACCGCCGTATGCCGGGTCGGCCAGACGTGTACGTATGATGGAGTCACGTACCCATTCCACAAACTGGCGGTACTTGGAGTTCGATACCTCATTCTCATCCATCCAGAATGACTCTACGGATATCTCCTTTGTAGGGGAATTGGAGCCCCAGAGGCTGTCTCCGGCTTCCTCACCTATCTTAAGTGATCCTCTCTTGACCAAAACCATACCATACGGCACCGGTTCACGCAGTGCCGTCTTGGAAGAACCGGTAACCTCGCCTCCGTTTGAACCCGCATAGCCGCTGCTGGTGCATGACTGTGACAAGGCCATGAAAACCGCCATTCCGGTCAGAACAATGTCTTTCAGTTTCATTGTATATCTGTTATAAATATCTTACACTTTTATGGGCATTCCTCCCCTTTTTAAAGAAGTCTATGTCGGTCTGCCAGTTTACCATCAGGTCATGACTCCCGTTCATGGCGCCTACTCCTGATGTGTAGAACTCATATGCATAACCCACAAGAATGTCCCTGAACCTGCCTCCTATCAGTGCTGTGACCGAAATACCCGGGCTGTAGGTAGCGCCTAAGTACAACAGGGTGTTATCATACCGGTAAGTACCTCTTACCGACAGGTCTGCCCTGTAGAAATCCAGATCACTCTCCACAAGGAAGCATGGCTGTACCGATAATAACGGATTTCTTAACCCGATATTGCATCCTCCTGTCAAATATAGCGTAGGCCTGATGTCCATTACCGCTGTTTTACCCTCCGCCTTACCGAATTCCACATGCGGATAATTAAGGTGCTGGGCCGATGCTCCCAGATACCATTCTCCTATTGAGTAGAGCAGGCCGGCGCCAATGTCACCCACGGTACCGCGCTCCTGTCCTGCAGGAAAAGCAGGGTCGTTCTGGACTTCGGTCTTAAGGCGTGTACCGTTGAATTCCTCGGACATCACTCCTCCCTGAACCCCTATATTCAACCAACCTCTGCCCAAACCTGCTTTATATGCATAGTTAAAGAACAGGCGACGGTTAGTGAAAAGGCCAATAGTCTCATTGAAAAGCCCTGCTCCGACGGAGTTCCTGAGTTTTCCGAATGGAACGACCGTATGTGCACCTATATACATGGAGACAGGGGCGTTGGTGTACCCGACCATCTGCATTGAGAGCGAACCGGTCACGTTCATGCGTGTGTTACGGTTCATGGCGGCAGGATTATAGAAATTCTCCACTTCACTGAAATGGGCGAAGTGGGCGTCACTCTGTGCCTGTATCCCGACCACCGGCAGCAGACTCAGGGTTATGATAACAGAAACGATGCGTTTCATCATGTTCATCAACTTTATAACGGCAAAAAATGTTCATTATTTTTGCTCTTGATGAAATTTTATCTAATTTTGCGCCGCTTATTCCCAGAGAAAAAGTCAGAACTAAATAAAAATAAAGAACTTAAAATGATTATTGTTCCCGTTAAGGAGGGTGAGAACATAGAGCGCGCCCTCAAGAAATTCAAGAGAAAGTATGAAAAGACCGGTGTTGTGAAAGAACTCCGCCGCCGTCAGCAGTTTGACAAGCCTTCAGAGCTCAAGCGTCTCAAGATGGAGCACGCCATTTACGTACAGAAACTGCAGCAGAACGAGGATTAAAAAAAACCGGCAGTTCTTGCTTTTTGGTTTTTTCTTTCATATATTCGTCTCTGAATCCGTTCAGCGACGAATTTTGTTATGTATATAGATCAGTTTGCGGATTATCTCAGGCTTGAGCGTAATTACTCACCCAGGACAGTAGCCGGTTACCATAAGGACCTTGACCTTTTCTTGGCATTCCTTAAGGAGACTGACCCTGAACTTGATCTGCTCTCTGCCGACAGGGATGTGGTGCGCCTCTGGATTGTGGACATGATGGACCGTGGAGAGAAATCCACCACCGTCAACCGCAAGCTGAGCACCCTGCGTTCCTTCTACAGGTTCCTTCGCATAAAGGGAGTCACGGACCGTTCACCGGTTCAGGGTATAAAAGGCCCCAAGAACAAGAAGCCACTGCCCCAGTTCGTAAAGGAGTCCGATATGAACAGGCTTCTGGACGATAAGGAGCTGGATCTGGGTCAAGGTTTCATCGGGGTCAGGAACAGGACCGTGATAGCCGCTTTCTATGAGACAGGGATGCGTATGGCGGAGTTGATAGGTCTTGATGACAGGGATGTTGATTTCGGGTCCCGCATGATCAAGGTTACCGGTAAACGTGACAAGCAGCGTTTCATACCGTTCGGTGATGATCTGGAACACTGTCTTAAGGAGTATCTTGAGGCCAGGACAGCCCGGTTCGGCGAGACCCACGGGGCCTTTTTCCTGAGCCCTAAGGGCGAGCGTATACCGCGTCACCAGGTTTACCGGCTTGTAAAAGACGCTTTGGGTAAGGTTTCGGATGTCTCCAAAAAGAGTCCTCATGTGCTGCGTCACACTTTTGCCACATCAATGCTCAACAATGACGCAGAGCTTGGGGCCGTCAAGGAGCTTTTGGGCCACAACAGCCTGCAGACCACAGAGATCTATGTTCATACAACATTTCAGGAACTGAAGGAAATATATAAACAGGCTCATCCCAGAGCCTAAAACCAAAACACTATGGAAACTAAGATTAAGGCGTTGCATTTTACTGCAACAGAACAGCTTCAGGCGTTCATCGAGAAGAAGTGTGCAAAACTTGAAAGAGTGCACGAGTTGATTCAGAAGGTAGAGGTTACCCTGAAAGTGGTTAAGCCGGAAACAGCAATGAACAAGCAGGCAAGCATTGATGTTACTATTCCGAACGGAGAATTTTTTGCAGAAAAGACCTGTGATACGTTTGAGGAAGCAATAGACGGATGCCTGGATGCTTTGACCCGCCAGCTTAAGAAAAACAAGGAAAAACTGCGCGAGAAATAAAAAAACAGCATCTTTTCTTTGCTAAGAAAGAAAAATGAAATATCTTTGCACCCGCTCTTCGCCCCAGTACGGAGAGCGGGTGTTCATTGATACGCTTGCCGCTATGGCTCAATGGTAGAGCAACGCACTTGTAATGCGTAGGTTGTTGGTTCGATTCCGACTAGCGGCTCCAAGGGGGTGAATTCCAGAGTGGCCAAATGGGGCAGACTGTAAATCTGCTGTCTCTCGACTTCGGTGGTTCGAATCCATCTTCACCCACAAGGCAGGACATGACGATGCCGGGAAACCGGTGCCTGCGGTTAATCCCTGAAACCACCTTATTATATAGGGAAGGTCTGGAGAGACAATCGTGACAAAGAAAGTTGCGGGAATAGCTCAGTTGATAGAGCATTAGCCTTCCAAGCTGAGGGTCGCGGGTTTGAGTCCCGTTTCCCGCTCCAGATTTGTCGCTGTTATAGCTCAGCTGGTAGAGCGCATCCTTGGTAAGGATGAGGTCCCCGGTTCAAATCCGGGTAACAGCTCAGGTTTTAAATGAGGATAGGAGGAGACCGCCCTGGCGGGAGCCTTTTTGTAGTTGACATCAAGTTTATAATCAATAAAATAGCTTAAACTATGGCAAAAGAAACATTTGTGCGCACGAAACCGCACGTAAACATCGGTACTATCGGTCACGTTGACCACGGTAAGACTACCCTGACTGCTGCTATCACCAAGGTATTGGCTGAGAGAGTAACTGGTAACGCTGACAAGATCAAGTCATTTGATCAGATTGATAACGCACCTGAGGAGAAGGAGCGTGGTATAACCATCAACACCGCTCACGTTGAGTACGAGACTGAGAAACGTCACTACGCTCACGTTGACTGCCCGGGTCACGCTGACTATGTAAAGAACATGGTTACCGGTGCTGCCCAGATGGATGGTGCTATCGTTGTAGTTGCTGCCACTGATGGTCCGATGCCTCAGACTCGTGAGCACATCCTTCTGGCCCGTCAGGTAAACGTTCCCCGTCTGGTTGTATTCCTGAACAAGTGCGATTCTCCCGATGTTGACTCAGAGATGATCGACCTCGTTGAAATGGAGATGCGTGAGCTTCTCGACGCATATGAGTTCGACGGTGACAATACTCCTATCATCCGTGGTTCTGCCCTTGGTGCCCTGAACGGCGTTAAGGAGTGGGAGGACAAGGTAATGGAGCTGATGGATGCTGTTGACGAGTGGATTCCTCTGCCTCCGCGTGCTGTTGACCAGCCGTTCCTGATGCCTGTTGAGGATGTATTCTCAATCACTGGCCGTGGTACAGTTGCTACCGGTCGTATCGAGACTGGCGTCGTTAAGGTAGGTGACAAGGTTGAGATCCTTGGTCTTGGTGAGGAGAAAGAGACAACCGTTACCGGTGTTGAGATGTTCCGTAAGCTCCTTGAGCAGGGTGAGGCCGGTGATAACGTAGGTCTGCTGCTCCGTGGTATTGAGAAGACTGAGATCAAGCGCGGTATGGTTCTTTGCCATCCGGGTCAGATCAAGCCTCACACCACTTTCAAGGCTTCTATCTACGTACTGACTCAGAAGGAGGGTGGTCGTCACACCTCATTCCGTAACAAGTATCGTCCTCAGTTCTACATCCGTACAATGGACTGCACCGGTGAGATCACTCTTCCCGAGGGAACTGAGATGGTAATGCCTGGTGATAACGTTGAGATCACCGTTACCCTGATCTATCCTGTTGCTATCAACGTTGGTCTGCGTTTCGCTATCCGTGAGGGCGGCCGTACCGTTGGTTCAGGTCAGATCACTGCTATCATTGACTAATTGAATGTCAGATAAATGTCAGTCCCGAGCGTGGGACTGACATTACCTACGGGTGTAGCTCAGTTGGTAGAGCATCGGTCTCCAAAACCGAGTGTCGAGAGTTCGAGCCTTTCCACCCGTGCAAGTAGAAAACAGAACTATGTTCAAGAATTTTATTCATAACTGTAAGGAATCTTACAACGAGCTTGTCCATAAGACAACATGGCCCTCTGGCAAAGAACTGACCAGCAGTGCAGTCATCGTTTTAGTTGCTTCCCTGATGATTGCCGTTGTTGTTTACCTCATGGATAAATGCTTCCAGGTGATAATGTCAAATATCATCTATCCTTAATCGTTGAGAAATGGCAGAGTTGGAGAAGAAATGGTATGTCCTTAAGGCTATTAGCGGAAAGGAACTCAAGGTGAAGGAATATCTTGAGGCCGACGCCCGTAACAACAAGCTTGAGGATTACATCAGCCAGGTGCTTATCCCTACCGAAAAGGTTGTCAAGGTCCAGAACGGCAAACGCGTCGTTAAGGAACGCAGCTACCTGCCGGGTTATGTCCTCGTTGAGGCAGCCCTTGTCGGTGAGATCAAGCAACGCCTCAGAAGCTGCCCCAACGTTTTGGGTTTTCTTGGTGGCATGGATAATCCTACGCCTCTCCGTCCCTCAGAAGTGAGCAGGATACTGGGTTCGGCAAGCGAACTCGAAGAGACGCAAGAGGAGGTTCTTGTACCATTCACTGTAGGCGAGACAGTGAAGGTTACCTTCGGACCGTTTTCAGGCTTCAATGGTGTCATTGAAGAGGTTGACGATCAAAAGAAGAAGCTCAAGGTCATGGTCAAGATCTTTGGTCGCAAGACCCCTATAGATCTTGGTTTTATGCAAGTGGAGAAGATGTAAACCGCCTGTTACCAGGTTTACTCTCTCCTTATAGTGTTCACATATAATTTTTTTGGAAAATGGCAAAAGAAGTTGCTGGATTAATCAAATTACAGATTAAAGGAGGCGCAGCAAACCCATCACCTCCCGTAGGACCGGCTCTCGGTTCAAAGGGCTTGAACATAATGGAGTTTTGCAAGCAGTTCAACGCCAGAACCCAGGACAAATCAGGTAAGACCCTGCCGGTGATCATCACTTATTACAGTGATAAATCATTCGACTTTGTCATCAAGACTCCTCCTGTGGCCATCCAGTTGCTTGAGGCTTCAAGGGCTAAGGGCGGTTCACCCGAACCTAACCGTAAGAAAGTAGCTTCAGTGACAAAGGCTCAGGTAGAAGCGATAGCACAGGACAAGATGCCCGACTTGAACTGCTTCACACTGGAATCAGCTATCTCAATGGTAGCAGGAACCGCCAGAAGCATGGGTATCACAGTTAAGGACTGATTCCTGGCTTTCACTTAAAAAAAGATTCAAGAAATGGGTAAACTGACTAAAAACCAAAAGAGTGTCGCTTCTAAGATAGAAGCCGGCAAGGCATATTCCCTCAAGGAGGCATCTCAGTTGGTCAAGGATATCACCACCACTAAGTTTGACGCATCAGTTGATATTGATGTACGTCTTGGTGTTGATCCCCGTAAGGCCAACCAGATGGTTCGCGGCGTCGTATCTCTTCCTCACGGAACCGGTAAGGTTGTCAGAGTTCTTGCTCTCTGCACTCCAGATCAGGAGGCAGCAGCAAAGGAGGCTGGCGCTGATTACGTAGGTTTTGAAGAGTACATCGAGAAGATCAAGGGTGGTTGGACTGACATTGACGTCATCATCACTCAGCCTGCCCTCATGGGTAAACTTGGTCCTCTTGGTCGCGTTCTGGGTCCCCGCGGACTCATGCCTAACCCCAAGAGCGGTACAGTAACAATGGACGTTGCCAAGGCTGTCAAGGAGGTCAAACAAGGTAAGATTGACTTCAAGGTTGACAAGAGCGGTATTGTCCACACTTCTATCGGCAAGGTTTCATTCTCTGCCGATGCTATCAGAGAGAACGCAAAGGAGTTCATTGATACTATCATCAAACTGAAACCTTCTGCAGCCAAGGGTACTTATATCAAGAGCCTTTATCTTTCAAGTACTATGAGCAAGGGTATCAAGATTGATACCAAGTCATTGGATGAATAATTAACTGACAATCATGAAGAAAGAAGATAAAGCACTTGTAATAGAGTCTCTTAAGCAGACCATTCAGAACTACTCGGCTTTCTACCTGGTTGATGTAACCGGTCTTGATTCGACCGCTACAAGCAACCTGCGCAGGAAGTGCTTCAAGAATGAGGTTAAGATGGTTGTTGTCAAGAACACTCTTCTGCAGAAGGCACTGGATCAGTTGGACGCTGACTATTCACCGCTGTATGACTCACTTAAGGGTACCACAGCCCTGATGCTGGCCAACGTTGCCAATGCTCCCGCCAAACTTCTGAAAGAAGTATCTGACAAGAAAACCGGTATCCCGGGCCTCAAGGCTGCATTCGCAGAGGAAAGCTTCTATATCGGAGCCAACCAGCTGGAGGCACTGGTCAACATCAAGAGCAAGAAGGAACTCATCGCCGACGTCATTGCACTTCTGCAGTCACCGGCCAAGAACGTTATTTCTGCTCTGCAGTCTGGTGCAAACACCATTCACGGAGTCCTCAAGACTCTTGGAGAAAGAGAGAACTAATTATTCAAAACAAAGTAACAAACCTATTAAAATTATACAACAATGGCTGATTTGAAAGCATTAGCAGAAGAACTGGTTAACCTTACCGTTAAGGAGGTCAACGAACTCGCAACCATCCTGAAGGATGAATATGGAATTGAACCCGCTGCCGCAGCTGTAGCTGTAGCCGCTGCTGGTCCTGCCGCTGCTGGCGCTGAGGCTGCAGAGGAGAAGTCTTCATTCGACGTAGTACTGAAGGGCTTTGGCGCAAACAAGCTTGCTGTCGTTAAGGCAGTCAAGGAGGCTTGCGGTCTTGGTCTGAAGGAGGCTAAGGATCTTGTTGACGCTGCTCCCAGTGTAGTTAAGGAAGGTCTTGCCAAGAACGAAGCCGAGTCAATGAAGAAGACTCTGGAAGAGGCTGGCGCAGAAGTAGAACTTAAGTAACTTCTTTAGAGACCTGCCTACGCTGCAGGTAAAACGGTTAAGTAATCCCGATGGCAGCCCATAGAGACTGTCTAGGGTGCTTAACCTTTTTGTGCGTTAAAGAATCAAGTTCCCTATTAACCTCCCCTATATGTCTTCAAACACTGATAATCAGAGAATTAATTTCGCTTCCGTAAGGAACCCGATGCCGTGTCCTGATTTCCTTGAGGTACAACTCAAGTCTTTCAAGGATTTCCTCCAGTTGGACACACCACCTGAGAAACGCAAGAACGAGGGACTCTACAAAGTTTTTTCGGAGAATTTCCCCATCACCGATACCCGGAACAATTACGAACTGGAATTTCTGGACTATTATATTGACCCGCCCCGTTACACTATCGAAGAGTGTCTGGAGCATGGTCTGACCTTTAGCGTACCTTTGAAGGCTAAGCTGAGACTGTCCTGCAAGGATCCCGATCATGAGGATTTTGAAACAGTAATACAGGACGTATTCCTTGGCCCGATTCCGTACATGACCGCACAGGGTACCTTTGTCATAAACGGAGCCGAGCGTGTGGTTGTATCACAACTTCACCGTTCCCCTGGTGTGTTCTTCGGACAGAGTGTCCACTCTAACGGAACACAACTCTATTCGGCCCGTATCATCCCGTTCAAGGGTTCATGGATCGAGTTTGCAACAGACATCAACAACGTGATGTATGCATACATCGACCGTAAGAAGAAACTCCCTGTAACAACTCTTCTCCGTGCCATCGGCTTTGAGACCGATAAGGACATCGTGGATATATTTGACCTGGCCGAGGAGGTCAAGGTCAACAAGACCACACTTAAGAAATGCATCGGACGTAAGTTGGCCGCCCGTATCCTTAAGACACATATCGAAGACTTTGTGGATTCAGATACCGGTGAGGTTGTTTCACTTCCCCGTCATGAGGTGGTGGTTGACCGCGAGGCTGAACTGAACGAGGACAACATCAACCTGATTCTCGACTCTGACCTGGATACCATCCTGCTCCACAAAGAGACCGAGGGCCAGTCTGATTATTCAATAATATTCAATACCCTGCAGAAGGACCCGTCAAACTCGGAGATGGATGCTGTACGCTATATCTACCGTCAGCTCCGCAATGCCGAGCCTGCCGATGACTCCAGTGCACGCGAGGTTATCAACAACCTGTTCTTCTCAGAGAAGCGTTATGATCTGGGTGAGGTTGGACGTTATCGTGTCAACAAGAAGCTGGGTCTTACTACAGATATGAGCATTGGCGTGCTCACCAAGGAGGATATCATTGAGATTATCAAGTACCTTATAGAACTTGTAAATTCACACGCTGTGGTTGATGATATCGACCACCTGTCCAACCGTCGTGTACGTACCGTTGGTGAGCAGCTCTCCAACCAGTTCGCCATCGGTCTGGCCCGTATGGCCCGTACCATACGCGAGCGCATGAACGTACGTGACAATGAGGTCTTCACTCCGACAGACCTTATCAACGCCAAGACAGTATCTGCCGTGATCAACTCGTTCTTCGGTACCAACGCACTGTCACAGTTCATGGACCAGACCAATCCTCTGGCCGAGATCACTCACAAGCGCCGTATGTCCGCTCTCGGACCTGGCGGTCTGTCACGTGAGCGCGCCGGATTCGAGGTCCGTGACGTACACTATACACACTATGGCCGTCTCTGCCCGATCGAGACTCCTGAAGGACCTAACATCGGTCTTATCTCATCTCTTTGCATCTATGCCAAGATCAATGACCTGGGATTCATCGAGACTCCGTACCGTAAGGTCAAGGACTGCCATGTAAATCTGAACAATGATGAAGTTCAGTACCTTACCGCTGAGGAGGAAGAGGGTGTGATCATAGGTCAGGGTAATGCTCCTTACGATGAGAACGGTAAGTTTATCCGTACCCGCGTAAAGGCACGCCGTGACGCTGATTTCCCTGTCGTTCCGCCAGAGGAGGTTGAACTCATGGACGTATCGCCCCAGCAGATTGCTTCAATCGCCGCTGCCCTGATTCCGTTCCTGGAGCACGATGACGCCAACCGTGCCCTGATGGGATCTAACATGATGCGTCAGGCAGTACCTCTTATGCGTACCGAGGCACCTATCGTAGGTACCGGTATCGAGAAACAGCTGGCCGAGGATTCACGTACTCAGATCACAGCCGAGGGTGAAGGTGTCGTTACATATGTTGATGCCGCTTACATCCGTATTCTGTACGATCGCACAGAGGATGAGGAGTTCGTAAGCTTTGAGCCCGCCGAGAAGGAGTACAAGCTGCCCAAGTTCCGCCGTACCAACCAGAACATGACCATAGACCTGCGTCCTATCTGCGAGGTAGGTCAGCGTGTCAAGGCCGGCGACATCCTTACCGAGGGTTACTCAACCCAGAACGGTGAGCTTGCCCTGGGTAAGAACCTGCTGGTTGCCTACATGCCTTGGAAGGGTTACAACTATGAGGATGCCATCGTACTTAACGAGCGCGTTGTACGTGAGGATATCCTTACATCAGTACATGTCGAGGAGTTCATCCTTGAGGTCCGCGAAACCAAACGCGGTATGGAGGAACTCACCAATGATATTCCCAACGTGAGCGATGACGCCACCAAGGATCTGGATGAGAACGGTATCGTTCGCATAGGTGCTTACATCCAGCCGGGTGACATCCTGATAGGTAAGATCACTCCTAAGGGAGAGTCCGATCCTTCGCCCGAAGAGAAGCTGCTTCGTGCCATATTCGGTGACAAGGCCGGTGATGTCAAGGATGCTTCACTCAAGGCTTCACCTTCACTGAAGGGTGTTGTAATAGACAAGAAACTGTTCTCACGTGCCATCAAGACCCGCAGTTCACGTCAGGCCGACAAGGCCCGTCTGCCGATGATAGACGTTGAGTTTGAGGATAAGGTTAACGAACTGAAGGGTATTCTGGTCAAGAAACTGGTAACCCTTACAACAAATAAGGTGTCACAGGGCGTTTATGACCTGCTTGATTCTGAAGTTGTGCCTAAAGGACAGCGTTTCAGCAAACAGATTCTTGAAAATATTGACTACTCATCCGTTCAGTCCGATAACTGGACATCCGATGAACACGCCAACGGACTCATCTCCAAGCTGATTGTGAACTACATGCGCAAGTACAAGGAGTATGATGCCGAGAACAAGCGTAAGAAATATGCTCTGACCATTGGTGATGAACTGCCTTCAGGCATCATCCAGATGGCTAAGGTCTATGTGGCCAAGAAGCGTAAGATAGGTGTCGGTGACAAGATGGCCGGTCGTCACGGTAACAAGGGTATCGTATCCCGCGTGGTTAAGCAGGAGGATATGCCGTTCCTGGCAGACGGTACTCCCGTAGATATCGTTCTCAACCCGCTGGGTGTGCCTTCACGTATGAACATCGGTCAGATATTCGAGACCGTACTTGGTCATGCCGGCCGTGAGCTGGGTGTCAAGTTCGCCACCCCGATATTTGACGGAGCTACAATAGATGATCTTAATGTATGGACAGATAAGGCCGGTCTGCCGCGCTACGGTAAGACACAGCTTTATGACGGCGGTACAGGTGAGCCGTTTGACCAGTGCGCTACAGTTGGTGTTACCTATATGCTTAAGCTGGGTCACATGGTTGAGGACAAGATGCACGCCCGTTCTATCGGTCCGTACTCTCTTATCACTCAGCAGCCGCTTGGCGGTAAGGCCCAGTTCGGTGGTCAGCGTTTCGGTGAGATGGAGGTTTGGGCTCTTGAGGCATTCGGTGCAAGCCATGTCCTGCAGGAGATCCTGACCATCAAGTCTGATGACGTTACCGGCCGTTCAAAGGCTTATGAGGCTATTGTGAAAGGTGATCCGATGCCGACTCCCGGCATCCCCGAATCACTCAACGTGCTTCTGCATGAGTTGCGTGGTCTGGGTCTTAGCATCAATCTTGAGTAATCACCATTAAAAAAGTAAGAAGCTATGCCTTTCAAAAAAGATACAAAGATCAAGAACAATTTCTCCAAGATAACCATCAGTCTCGCCTCACCCGAGGAGATTCTGACCAACTCAAGCGGTGAGGTACTCAAACCGGAGACCATCAACTACCGCACATACAAGCCGGAGCGTGACGGTCTGTTCTGCGAGCGCATTTTCGGTCCTGTAAAGGATTATGAGTGCCATTGCGGAAAATACAAGAGAATCCGTTACAAAGGTATCGTGTGCGAGCGTTGCGGTGTGGAGGTTACCGAGAAGAAGGTGCGTCGTGAACGTATGGGCCATATACAGCTCGTCGTTCCAGTAGCACACATCTGGTATTTCCGTTCACTGCCCAACAAGATAGGTTATCTTCTGGGTATTCCTACCAAGTTGCTTGATGCTATCATCTATTACGAGCGTTACATCGTTATCAACAAGGGTGTTTGGGAAGATCCTCAGGCTGATACCCGCAAGGCAGATGAGCCTATTCTCCTTACAGAGGATGAGTATCTGGATATTATAGACAAACTGCCCAGAGAGAATCAGATGCTTGAAGACAGCAATCCTGACAAGTTTGTTGCCAAGATGGGTGCCGAAGCTATCTATGACCTGCTGTGCAAGTTGGATCTGGACAAGCTCTCATATCAGCTCCGTGAGAAGGCCAACGATGAGAAGGCTACCATGCAGCGTAAGACCGAGGCCCTGAAGCGTCTTCAGATTGTGGAGTCATTCCGTTCATCACGTGAACTGAACCGTCCTGAGTGGATGATACTTAAGGTGGTTCCCGTTACTCCTCCCGAATTGCGTCCTCTGGTGCCTCTGGATGGCGGACGTTTTGCCACATCCGATCTGAACGAGTTGTATCGCCGTGTCATCATCCGTAACAACCGTCTTAAGAGACTTATTGAGATAAAGGCTCCTGAGGTTATCCTGCGTAACGAGAAACGTATGCTGCAGGAGGCAGTTGACAGCCTGTTTGACAACAGCCGCAAGGCCAGCGCCGTTAAGAGCGAGGCCAACCGTCCGCTTAAGTCACTCTCTGACTCACTCAAGGGTAAGCAGGGTCGTTTCCGTCAAAACTTGCTGGGTAAGCGTGTTGACTATTCTGCACGTTCAGTTATCGTGGTAGGTCCTGAGCTTAAGATGGGTGAGTGCGGTATACCTAAGCTGATGGCTGCCGAGCTTTACAAGCCTTTCATTATCCGCAAGCTCATAGAGCGCGGTATCGTGAAGACAGTAAAGTCCGCCAAGAAGATTGTTGACCGCAAGGATCCTATAGTATGGGATATTCTGGAATATGTGATGAAGGGTCACCCCGTTCTCCTGAACCGTGCTCCTACACTGCACCGTCTGGGTATCCAGGCATTCCAGCCCAAGATGATTGAGGGTAAGGCCATTCAGCTGCACCCGCTGGCTTGTACCGCTTTCAACGCCGACTTTGACGGTGACCAGATGGCCGTACACCTCCCGCTCAGCAATGAGGCAATCCTTGAGGCTCAGATGCTTATGCTTCAGTCTCACAACATCCTGAACCCTGCCAACGGTGCTCCTATCACAGTGCCTGCACAGGATATGGTACTTGGTCTGTACTACATCACCAAGCTGCGCCGTTCAGTAAAGGATGCCGACGGCAACTATATCGAGAAGGTAAAGGGCGAGGGTTTGACATTCTACGGCCCTGAGGAGGCTCTGATTGCATATAATGAAGGTAAGGTTGATATCCATGCCGTCGTCAAGGTTATGGTAAATGACGTTGACGAGCAGGGCAGCCCCATCACACATCTGGTTGAGACATCAGTAGGTCGTGTGATCGTAAACGAGCTGGTTCCCGATGAGGTTGGTTACATCAACTATATCATATCAAAGAAGACTCTGCGTGACCTGATTTCGGACGTAATCAAGAAGGTGGGTGTAGCCCGTGCCTGCGAGTTCCTGGACGGAATCAAGAACCTGGGTTACAAGATGGCATTCCAGGGTGGTCTGTCATTCAACCTGAACGATATCATCATTCCTAAGGAGAAGCAGGAGCTTGTTGCCAAAGGTAACGAGGAGGTCGAGGGTATCATGGCCGAGTATAACATGGGTCTTATCACCGATAACGAGCGTTACAACAAGGTTATCGATGTCTGGACACACGTCAATGAGGACCTGTCAAAGGTTCTGATGAAGACCATTTCATCGGATGATCAGGGATTCAACTCAGTTTATATGATGCTTGACTCAGGTGCCCGTGGATCCAAGGAGCAGATCCGTCAGCTGTCCGGTATGCGTGGTCTGATGGCCAAGCCGCAGAAAGCCGGTGCCGAGGGTGCACAGATCATTGAGAACCCTATCCTTTCTAACTTTAAGGAGGGTCTGTCAGTGCTGGAGTACTTCATCTCAACACACGGTGCCCGTAAGGGTCTGGCCGATACCGCTCTTAAGACAGCCGATGCCGGTTATCTGACACGTCGTCTGGTTGACGTATCACACGATGTGATCATCACCGAGGAGGACTGCGGTACTCTGCGCGGTCTTGTCTGCACCGCCCTTAAGGAGAATGAGGAGGTCGTTGCATCACTCTATGAGCGTATCCTGGGCCGTGTATCGGTTCATGACGTTATACATCCCACAACCGGTGAGCTTCTGGTTGCCGACGGTGAGATGATTACCGAGGAGATAGCCAAGAAGATTGACGAATCACCTATAGAGAGCGTTGAGATCCGTTCAGTGCTCACATGCGAGAGCAAGCGCGGTGTATGCGCCAAGTGTTACGGACGTAACCTGGCAACAGGCCGTCTGGTTGAGAAGGGTGAGGCCGTGGGCGTTATCGCAGCCCAGTCTATCGGTGAGCCTGGTACTCAGCTGACACTCCGTACATTCCACGCCGGTGGTACTGCATCGAACATTGCAGCCAACTCAAGCCTTACAGCCAAGTATGACTGCCGCATTGAACTTGAGGAGGTTCGTACTGTAGATGCTGTAAATGATGACGGCAGCAAGGTTCAGGTTGTCGTTGGACGTCTTGGCGAGGTGAAATTCATCGATGAAAACACCGGAATTGCATTGTCAACACATAACCTGCCTTATGGTTCCAAGTTGTATGTAAAGAATGGTGCTACAGTCAAGAAGGGTGACATGATTGCTACATGGGATCCTTTCAATGCCCTTATCATCACTGAAGTGGCCGGTAAGGTCAAACTGACAGACGTCATTGCCAATGTAACATATAAGATAGATTCCGATGAGGCTACAGGCCTTGAGGAGATGATCATCATAGAAACCAAGGACAGAACCAAGATTCCATCGGCCGATATCATTGGTCCCGACGGTGAGGTTATCCGTTCCTACAACCTGCCTGTAGGCGGTCACGTAGTGATCAAGGACGGTCAGGATCTGGTTGCCGGTGACATTCTCGTCAAGATTCCGCGTGTACAGGGTAAGGCCGGTGATATCACCGGTGGTCTGCCCCGCGTCACTGAGTTGTTTGAGGCCCGTAACCCGTCCAACCCGGCAGTGGTATCCGAAATTGACGGTACCGTTCACATGGGTAAGATCAAGCGCGGTAACCGTGAGATATCGGTCGTATCACGCACTGATGATGAGCGCAAGTATCTGGTAGCTCTCTCCAAGCAGATCCTGGTACAGGAGGGTGACTATGTACGCGCCGGAACACCGCTGTCCGACGGTGCCATCACTCCGAGCGATATTCTGGCCATCAAGGGCCCCACAGCCGTACAGGAGTATATCGTGAATGAGGTACAGGATGTTTATCGTCTGCAGGGCGTAAAGATCAACGACAAGCACTTTGAGATCATCGTACGTCAGATGATGCGTAAGGTTGAGATTGACGAACCGGGCGATACCCGCTTCCTGGCACAGCAGGTTGTTGACAAACTGGAGTTCATGGAGGAGAATGACCGCATCTGGGGTAAGTATGTAGTTACCGATGCAGGTGATAGTGAGAACCTCTTTGCCGGTCAGATGGTAACAGCACGTAAGCTCCGTGACGAGAATTCAATGCTTAAGCGTAAGGACCTCAAGCTGGTTCAGGCTCAGGAGGCACGTCCCGCCACATCAACTCAGATCCTGCAGGGTATCACACGTGCTGCTCTGGCTACTCAGAGCTTCATGTCTGCCGCATCATTCCAGGAGACCACAAAGGTTCTGAACGAAGCCGCCATCAACGGTAAGAGCGATAGCCTGCTGGGTATGAAGGAGAACGTTATCTGCGGTCACCTGATTCCTGCCGGTACCGGTCTCAGGGAGTTTGAGAAGATTATCGTTGGAGACAAGGAAGAGTATGAACGCCTTCAGGCTTCACGCAACAATTTCCTTGACATGGATATTCCCTCAAGAGAAAATTGATTAGACTTGATAGAAGAAAGGGGTGATCGGCTGGTCCGGTCACCCCTTTCTGTTTTCTTATCATACAGCCGGAAGGCTGTTGCCGTTTATCTTGCGGTAAATGTCCAGGGCGTAGACATCTGTCATGCCGCTGATGTAATCCAGTACAGCCAGCAACCTGTTGTATATATCCTTGGCATTGATGTCATATTGGCTCGAAACGCGGTTGATAAGCAGTTTGGAGTATTCACGTTCAGGGTTCTGTACAGCCTCAACCATAAGGTCAAGCAGGGTGCTGATAATGCGGAAACCGGCCAGTTCTACCTCCAGTACATCGCGTGAACGGTATATCTTCTGAACCGATAGCTCGGCACATTTTCCGTATGCCTCCCTTGGGGTGGGGCTGATGTGTCTGATAAGTGACTCGCTGAACGTGCCGTCAAGTATTGCCTTCTCGTTCTCAAGGAAAACCTTGGTGCATTCGTCAACCAGGACACCTATCAATCTGGAACGCAGATAGGATACCTTCTCGTTGACATCGGTCACCATATCGATTATCTTCTTTGCGTGTTCCTGCTCTGAAGGTTCAAGGAAATCCATCATCAGGCCTATGGTCTGATCTGTAGACAGTAACTTTAGCTTGTGTGCATCCTCCAGGTCCATCAGAAGATAGCAGATGTCATCGGCCGCCTCAACCAGCCAGACCAGAGGATAGCGTACGTATCTGAGTGGAGCTCCCGGATCAGAGATGCGGATAATGCCCAATTCATCGGCTATTTGGGCAAATATGGGAGCCTCGCTGCAGAAAAACCCGAACTTATGCTTGCCGTTGGCCAGTATTGAAGCATACGGATATTTCACTATAGAAGCCAGGGTGGAATAGGTCATGGCAAACCCTCCCTTGCGTCGGCCGATGAACTGATGGGCCAGCAGACGGAATGCGTTGGCATTGCCCTCAAAATTGATGATATCGGTCCATTCACCGGGGTTTTCTGCAAACTGGGACTCCAGACTCTGCCCCTTTCCTTCGGTGAAATAGGCCGAAATTGCTTTCTCTCCTGAATGTCCGAAAGGAGGATTACCCATATCGTGTGCCAGACATGCGGCCGATACTATGTTGCCTATCTCTGTTATGTTGGTTCCGGTCAGTTCAGGATGGACCCGAATCAGTTCGCGGGAGACGTTGTTTCCTAATGAACGACCGACGCAGGCCACCTCAAGGCTGTGTGTGAGGCGGTTGTGTACAAATACGCTTCCCGGCAGCGGAAACACCTGTGTCTTGTTCTGCAATCTCCTGAAAGGAGCAGAGAATATCAGTCTGTCATAGTCACGCAGGAATGCGGAGCGGTCATCCTTGTGGAGCGTCTCTATGCCTTCCATACCAAGCCGCTTGGCCGAAATGAGTCTTTCCCAATCCATCTTGTTTTCTGTTTGTGTCAAAATTAATGGTTTTTCGGATGAATTCTGACGGAGTTGGCGGTATATTTGCTATTTTCGCTGTACGAAACCAAAATACCTCTGCATTATGAAGGTCAAGATAATAAACCGTTCCCATCACGCGCTTCCTGAGTATGCCACATCTCAGTCTGCAGGCGTGGATCTGAGAGCCAACCTTGATGAACCCGTTGTGATGAAACCGATGGAGCGTCGTCTGATTCCCACCGGTCTCTACATCTCGCTCCCGGCTGGATTTGAGGCTCAGGTCCGTCCGCGCAGCGGTTTGGCAATAAAGAAGGGAATAACCGTTCTGAACACTCCCGGCACCATCGATGCCGATTACCGTGGAGAGATAGGCGTAATACTGATAAACCTGTCCCAGGATGATTTTACGGTCAATGACGGAGAACGTATAGCCCAGATGATAATAGCCCGTCACGAGCAGGCTGAGTGGATCCGGGTCGACACTCTCGACGAGACCGAACGCGGAGCCGGAGGATTTGGTCACAGCGGGGTCTGAAATCAGTTTATTACCGATGAAAAGGGTTATTTCCATATCCGTTCTGTTGATGTTTCTGGCAGCACAGTATTCATGCAGCCCGATACGTCGCACATTGGCGGATCCTCTGGCCAAGTCAGCAACAGACTCTTTTGCCAGTGACTATTTCTTCACTGAGGGTGTCAGGATGCACAATGAGGGACGTTATGATGCAGCAATGGACCTGATATCCAGAAGCCTGGATTACGACTCCGTATCAGCAGCCGCATGCTACAATATGGCTCAGTACTTCATGTCATTTAATGACAGGAGCCTTGTTGAGAAATACAGTGAAACGGCCAGAAATCTCCTGTTAAGAGCAATCCGACAGGCTCCGGACAACTACTGGTACCGCCGTCTGCTGGCATTGGGTTATCTGCGCCAGAACCGAAATGCAGAGGCGATTGAGCAATATGAAGAGATTTCACGCCGTTATCCCGGCCGTACAGACGTCCTAATTACGTTGGCAGGCCTTTATGACGATGCAGGCGATTTTGAGAAGGAGCTCTGGGCTCTGCGACGTTACGGAAGACTGGAGGATGCCGATGATGAACTCAAGTTCCAGAGATTTGTCTGCTATCTCCAGATGGAGAAACTGGATTCGGCATACTTTGAGTCAGACAACCCCGGTCAGATTATAGAACTCCTGATGAATACCACCAGAGATATGGCCGAACGTGCCGAGACCCAGATGGACTATACAAGAAGCCGGGCACTTCTGGATGTTTCAATGAGATTCTGTGATGAGGTCTCAAGCCATGAGCCCCAACTTTTGGAACCTTACAGCCAGAAGTCAATAGCATACTTCTGGATAGGCGATAATGAGGCGGCCCTGAACCGCATAGCAGAAGGACTGCGTAACGTTAGAACGGATGCAGATAAAGCTGCCCTGCATAACCTGAGAGGGGATTTTTATCATACGCTTGGGGACAATGCGCGAATGTATGCCGATTATGACTCCACTCTTATGCTGGATCCACAGAATGTAGGGGTTCTGAATAATTACGCCTATTTCATGTCACTTGAAGGCAGGGATCTTGACAAAGCCCTGCAGATGAGCGGAAAAACTCTTGAGATTGAGCCGTTAAGTGCCACTTATCTTGATACCTATGCCTGGATTCTATTCAGGATGAAACGTTATAATGAGGCATTGGTATATATGGAGAAAGCCTTGCGTTATCTGGAAAGTGACAATCCTGAGATTTACGAGCATTATGGTGATGTGCTGTTTATGTGCGGTGAAAAGGAGAAGGCCTTGGAAAACTGGCACAAGGCAATGAGGTTAAACAGTGATTCTCCGACTCTGGAGATAAAGATCCGGGAACAGAAATATATAGAATGAGATTCTTCAGACAGATACTACCTATTGTCCTTGCAGCCTTTATCCTGGGCAGTTGCCGCTCATCGTCTTCCCTTAAGAAGCATAAGGAGCCGCAGTCCAGGGAAACTGCCAAGCTTGTAAGTACTCTCCTTGAGGCACCTCCAGTCCGGGAGATGACGGCCAGTCTCTCATTGAACATCGCAGGCAACAAGGTAAACGGACAATTGAGAATGCGTCGCGGTAAGAGCATCCAGATAAGCGTAAGTATGCTGGGACTGGTTGAGGTGGCAAGGATAGAATTCCTTCCGGAGATGGTCGTCGCGACAGACCGCATACATAATGTTTACTCTGTATTCCATTATGCCGACATACCTTACCGCAACGAGTTGGGGTTGGATTTTGAGGTGGTACAGGCGTTTCTCTGGAACAGGTTGTTTTCGCCCGGCACTGCCGATGTTGCCGATGCGGCATCAAAGTTTGTGATTGAGGGGAGTGATGACCGGGGGGCGGTTTCCATCAGGGATATGGAGTGCGGCTATCTGTTCGTATCGGACGGCAGGGACAGGCTGGATGCTGTCTCCAAAACAGCGGGCAGTTTCAGTTTCAGGATTGGATATTCCGATTTCACCGCACTATCCGGCGGTTGGAAATATCCGTTGGAATGGACTGCCCAGATAAACACTTCGGGATTTCCGCTTGATTTTTCCGCCAAGCTGTCATCGGTATCGGCCGATAAGAAGAACTGGCCGGACAGGACGCAGGTATCAAGCCGGATGAAACTGGTGTCACTTCAGGAAATGTTGGATAATCTGGATTTATGATTAGAAAGAATATACTTTTTGTGTTTCTGTTGTCTGTCCCGTTGCTGATTTCGGGTCAGACATCCAATTCCGTTATAGAGAAGATGCGTAGGGAACGGACGGATATGGAGGAGCAGATTGCACGGCAGGAAAAGATTCTGACCAGCACAGAGAACGATATCTCAAGCCAGGTGTCAAATCTGGACATCATTACAGCCAGACTCAGGGAGCGTACCAGGATGCTGGACAGGACACGTGCCGAAATCCGTTCACTTGACAAAGAGTCCGGCAGGCTGGAAAAGGAGATATCAGAACTGGAGCAGGAATATGACCAGTGCAAGGAGCGCTATGCTGAAGCCTGCCGTTTCTATCAGCATCAGAATTCAAGTTTCAATCCTATTACTTTCATACTTGCCACCGAGTCTTTCAGGGAGATGAGCCGCAGGGCGCGTTATGTGAGTGAGTATTCCGAATCCTTAAGGGAGATGGCCGATGAAATCAGCCTGAAGAAAGATACCCTTGAGGACAGGAAGGCTCAGGTTGAACTTGTCAGGACAGAGAAGCTGGAACTTCAGAAAGTCCAGCAGAATAACGAGGAAGAGTTAAGGAAGGAGGAGAGACAGCAGAAGGCATTGGTTGACCAACTTAAGAAAAAACGCACAAACCTTAAGAAAGAGATTGCCGCCAAACAGAAAAAGATGAATGAACTGTCCAAGGAGATTGACAGACAGATTCAACTTGCACTTAAAGCCGAAAAGGGCAATGACAACCAACCCGTACGGCAGCCCCAGGAGGATATCAGACTTTCCGGAAATTTTGAGAGCAACAAAGGCAAACTGCCGATGCCGCTCACCGGTGCGTATCTGGTGGTGGGAGAATACGGTGTCCATAATGTTGCGGGGCTGAAGGATGTCAAGCAGAACAACCTGGGGCTGGAGATCCAGGGACAGGAGGGTGCACAGGCCAGAACTGTGTTTGACGGTACGGTATCTTCAATATTTCAACAGGGAAAAGGTCAGATAGGAGTTCTGATACGGCATGGCGCATACATATCCGTGTATTGCAATCTCAGTGAGACAAGGCTCAAGACAGGAGACAATGTCAAGACATCCGATATCGTAGGTAATGTCCAGATTTCAGAGAACGGAACGCCTGTGCTTCATTTTGAGTTGTACAAGGAACAGAACCGTCTCAATCCTTCAGATTGGCTGCGTCGTTGAAGTATGAGTTTTTTTGAGTAAATTCGCAGTCCAAAACAAACCCGTATGATTACAGCTGAACAACTTAAAGACGTGCTTGATCGCACAGAGGCACTTAAACGTTACCTCAACATTGATTCAAAACTGATACAAGTTGAGGAAGAGCAGCTGCGCACCCAGGCTCCCGGTTTCTGGGATGATCCCAAGAAGGCTGAAGCTCAAATGAAGAAAGTCAAGGACCTTCAGGGTTGGATAGACGGTTATAAGCAGGTCAGGGCGCTTGCTGACGAACTGCAGTTGGCCATGGACTTCTACAAGGAGGAACTGGTGACCGAGCAGGAGGTGGATGAAAACTACGCCAAGGCGTTAGCGGCAGTAGAATCCCTGGAACTCAAGAATATGCTTCGCGAGGAGGCAGACCAGATGGACTGTGTACTCAAGATCAATTCCGGTGCAGGAGGTACTGAGAGTCAGGACTGGGCCCAGATGCTCATGCGCATGTATATGCGTTGGGGAGAGGACAATAAGTACAAGGTCACAGTAGCAAACCTTCAGGAGGGTGATGAGGCCGGAATAAAGCAGGTCACCATGGAGATTGAGGGTCCGTTCGCATACGGTTACCTTAAGGGAGAGAACGGGGTTCACCGTCTGGTGCGTGTATCACCGTACAATGCCCAGGGTAAGCGTATGACATCTTTTGCCAGCGTGTTTGTCACCCCGCTCATTGACGATTCGATAGAAGTTGATATCAATCCGGCTCTTATGAGTTGGGATACGTTCCGCAGCGGCGGTGCCGGCGGTCAGAACGTCAACAAGGTTGAGTCGGGCGTGCGTCTGCGTTACCAGTTCAAGGATCCGTATACCGGTGCCGAGGAGGAGATCCTGATTGAGAACACCGAGACACGTGACCAGCCCAAGAACAAGGAGCGTGCACTGCAGCACCTGCGTTCCATATTGTATGACAAGGAACTGCAGCACCGTATGGCCGAGCAGGAGAAGATAGAGGCCGGCAAGAAAAAGATAGAGTGGGGTTCACAGATACGCTCGTATGTGTTTGACGACCGCCGAGTAAAGGATCATCGCACAGGTTTCCAGACATCCGATGTAAACGGAGTTATGGACGGTCACATTGACGGATTCATCAAATCTTACCTGATGTCATTTGCCGAGTCCAAGGAACAACAGATGTAAATAGTCTTTAAACCAATAATCACTAATACTATGTCAATAGAGATTGAACGCAAATTCCTGGTAAAAGGAACATCCTACAGGACGCAATCCTTTAGTTATTATGACATCCTTCAGGGTTATATAGCCCATGAGAACGGACGTTCTGTGCGTGTACGCATCACTGACAAGGAGGCCATCCTGACCATCAAGGGCCCATCGGACGGCAAAGGCATGAGCCGTTATGAGTGGAACCATCTCATCCCAGTGGAGGATGCACGTGAACTCTTTGAGCTGCATCAGAGCGGTGCTATCGAGAAACGTAGATATCTTGTCCACAGTGGCCCTCATGTGTTTGAGGTTGATGAGTTCCATGGTGACAATGAGGGACTTGTAATGGCTGAGGTTGAACTTAACTCCGAAAACGAATCTTTCATAAAGCCCGATTTCATAGGCAGGGAGGTTACAGGCGATCACCGCTATTATAACGCTTACCTGGCCACCAATCCATATAAGACTTGGGAGAAGAAGTGATTATCTCCTCTTTCTGAAAAAGGTCCGTATCGCAAAGTATCCTACGGCGGCTCCCAGGAGTACGCCTATGCTGTCAGCCAGAAGGTCTGCCCATTCACCGCTTCTTCCCTGAGTGAGTTTCATCTGGGCAATCTCCATCAGTCCGCCCAGCATTATCGGAGTGATGATACCTAATAACAACACCTTGATGAAGTCAAGGTTGTCATGATGACGCAGGTACTCAATCCATATAACCAGTTCCAACCCGCCGTACATACAGATATGGGCAATCTTGTCAATACCGGTAATGGGGTCCAGTCTGGTCTGGGGAGGGTTGAACAGCGAAAGGAAAACGATGGTGGCAATAATCAGCAGTGAAAACGGATATTTTCGGATAAACTGTATCATGGACGCAAAATTAACCATTTATACCATAACACAATGTCAAGAGACCATTTCTATTTCAGCCGTAACGACAGGATAGTGGCGCTTATACTTCTGGGCATCATAACCATTATCGCTGCCGTGCGCTATCCGTGGAGCCGTAAAGAGTCCCGGGAATTATTGGCTGATACTGATACAATACCTTATCTGCCCGATACCGTCCGCAGGAGAGTGTATATCAGGGATACCATACGGATCAAATGGTATGTCAGGGATACTGTACTCCAAAGGCTCCCTGCAAGAAAAGATTCCGTAAGCATACGCCGCATTACAAAAAGCGTCGCACCTTTGTCACCTCTGGACCTGAATACATCGGACAGTGCAGGCCTTGTCAGTGTCCCGGGCATAGGCCCTGTCTTTGCCTCCAGGATTATCCGATACAGGGAACAACTGGGTGGATTCTTAACGGTTGCACAGCTGTCAGAGATAAACGGTATTCCGGATTCACTGATGAAATGGTTCATTGTCACTGATACATTCCCCTTAAGGATGATCCGGGTAAACAGCGTTTCTGTATCTGAATTGAGACGGCATCCTTACGTAAACTTCTATCAGGCCAGAGCCATTGTTGAGTACCGTAAGGAGCGGGGCGTAATAAAAGGTCCTGAACAGCTCTCTTTTATGGAAGAGTTTACCGCTCAGGACCTGGATCGTCTGTTGCCTTATCTTGATTTCAGATAATCAATAGCCGGCAAGTTTCTTGATTTTCATAGGGATTTCCGTATTGTCCATCTGACCGGTAAACAACTCTGCACCGGCTCCGATTGCAAATACAGGAACATAACTGCCTGAATGGCATCCGGCAGCCCAACTTATCTGAGCAGCTTCAGTCATTATGCGTGCGGCCTCATCAGTAAGTTTGTCAACTTCAAAGTACTCTCCCTCCTTGAGTTCGCCCGGACCCATGCCGAAAGTCTCAACATATACGCTTCTGAGACGGTCAGTCTGTTTGTCAGTGAGTTTGACGGTATCCCAGAATCCGAAGTTCTCCTTGAGTTCCTGCTGAACTTCATCCCATGTCAGGATGTCACCTATCTCACGACCCATTTTCTCAAGATGGGCGCTGAAAGCGCCTTTGCTCATCTTCTGGTACTGGAGAACCTTGAGGTTGGTCTTATAGTCTCCAGCTGTGAGTCCCAGACCTCCGGTCTCATGATCGGCAGTAATGACTATAAGGGTCTCTTTCTTATGTTTCAGATAGAAATCGTAGGCAATCTTTATGGCCTGGTCAAAATCCAGCATCTCCTGAATATAGGCACCGGGATCGTTATTGTGGCAGGCCTGGTCTATGCGTCCGCCTTCCATCATCATGAAGAAACCTTTCTTAGGGTCTTTCATCATAAAATCAATGGCAGCCTCGGTTATTTCGGAAAGTTTCAGGTCATCGTCCTTACGGTCTATTGCATATGAAAGGTAATGATCACTGTTGGGCTCCTTGTCAAAAAGTATGATTTTATCGGTGGATTTGGCTTTCTGCTTATACTCGTCATATCCGTGGACGATGGTATAACCGGCCTTTTCGGCCTGAACATAGTTGCCTTCATCACTGTTGTCCTTTGTATAGGGAGTATGGAAATCGGCTCCGCCAAAGAAATCAAATCCGGATTCTCCCAGCTGGGTGGCTATCTCGTGATACTGGTTGCGGTGCGGGCGGTGTCCGTAGAAACAACCGGGTGTGGCGTGGTCAATGCAGACAGATGTACCTATTGCAACACGTTTACCTTTCTTATGTGCCATTTCAGCGATGGATTCAACTCTTGTTGTCTTGTCAGGCAGCACTCCAAGTACATTGTTATCGGTCTTTTTTCCTCCGGCCAGAGCGGTGCCGGCAGCAGAACTGTCGGTGACGTCGCTGTTGGCCGAATAGGTTACTACCAGTCCGGTGTATGGAAACTGTGTAAAGCACAACGGCTTGAATCCATACTGCCCTTCTATATCCTGAAGGTAATATTGTACACCCATAACCTGATTGGTGCCCATTCCGTCACCAATGAAATAGAACACATACTTTGGTCCTTTCTTGGCTGATGCTGTCAATACCAGCAGCATCATCGCAATGATAAGTGTGACTTTCTTTCTCATTTGATTGTCCATTTATTTGATGATTTCCATTGTAATTATCCTTATATCCTTGCGTGGACGGTCATGGACGTCAGTTCCGGCAGATTCAATCTTATCGACGGTCTTCATTCCGTCTATAACCTCTCCGAATACTGTATAATCATTGTCCAGGAACGGTGCTCCTCCGACACTCATATAAGCGTCAACCTGCTCTTTTGTGAATTTGAAAGGTCCCTCTTCCTTCAGGACCTCATCAATTCTGGCAATAAACTCATCCTGCAGTTTCATCAGACCGTCGCGGTCATCGGCCATCTGCAGTTTGGCGATTGTGTCGCGGTTTTGTGCGCAGAGCCTGTCAAATAATCCCTGTCCCCGCCGGTCACTCATCTGTTTCTCCATATCCTGAAGGTCATATTTGCCATATTTCTTACCGGTAACGATGTAGAACTGCGATCCGGAAGACTGACGCTCCGGATTGACCTGGTCTGCCTGACGGGCAGCACTGAGGGCACCTCTCTTGTGGAAATATTTGGGATATACAAATTCGGCGGGAATGTTGTAGCCCGGACCTCCGGCACCCAGCTGGGCGTATTTTTCGGCGTTCTTTGATTCGGGATCACCAGCCTGAACCATAAAATCACGTATTACCCTATGGAACAGAGTGCTGTCATAGAAATGCTCTTCAACGAGCTTTAAGAAATTATCCCTGTGTTGGGGAGTCTCGTTGTAGAGTTTTATGGTGATGTCACCCAGTGAAGTTTTTATAAGAACTTTTGTCTCACTCTCGGCCGGCTGTGCCTTGGCGCTCTGCGAAGATCCGCCTCCACAGGAATTGATAGTTGCTGCCATCAGAATCAATGCTATAAGTTTGTATTTCATTTTGATATGTTTCTTTCTTACAAAGGTAGTCTATTTTTTGTCACAAATAGCCTATCTTTGCGTTAAAGCAAAAAAAGCCAAAAGTTATGCCTCTTTTTCCGGTCGGAACAGAAATTCCGGGTTACTACACTACACCTCAGTGGTTCATCGGCAGAGTGAAATACTGTCATGAGCATAAGGCTGCGGGTATGCTTGAGGCAATAGGCGTTGAATATTTCCTGGCTGAGCAGACTGTAAAAAAGAAATGGAGCGACCGGATCAAGGTATCAAAGGTCCTGCTCCTGCCCAGATACATTTTCATAAGATGCCTTAATTCCAAGCGTGTCGATATACTGCAACGGACGCCCAGTATCACACATTTCATGACGGACCATGAGACAGGACGTGCATCCGTAATACGTGAGGAGGATCTGGAGACATTCCGCAGGATGGTTGGGAATGATGAGCGGCCCGTCACTGTAAGTCCAGTCCAATTGTCTGCAGGTGACCGCGTCAGGGTGAAACAGGGCATTCTGAAGGGCCGCGAGTGCGTGCTCACAGAGATATCCGGAAAGAAATGTTTCGCGGTGGGTCTGGGAATATTGGGATCGGCAAGCGTAGAGTTGCAGCTTTCAGACCTGGAGCCGATAGATGGAGATAATAATGAACAATAACATAAAAACAATCGTATTATGAATATCGCGGTAGCCGGAACAGGTTATGTGGGCCTTTCACTGGCCACATTGCTGGCACAGAAGAATCATGTCACAGCAGTAGACGTCATAAAAGAGAAGGTTGACCTTATAAACAACCGTAAATCGCCCATACAGGATGATTACATTGAGAAGTATCTGGCCGAGAAGGACCTGGACCTTACGGCCACATTGGACGGTGAAAAGGCATATTCCGATGCCGACTTTGTGGTAATTGCCGCTCCCACCAACTATGACAGCAAGAAGAACTTCTTTGATACCAGCCATGTGGAGGAGGTGATAGACCTGGTGCTCAAGGTCAATCCCGATGCCATTATGGTAATCAAGTCAACCATTCCAGTAGGCTATACGGAAAGTGTGCGTGAGAAGTTCTCATACCGCGAGCGCCTGCAGGACGGCACCATGAAGGTGGTTGTGCCCAATATCATATTCGCCCCCGAGTTCCTGCGTGAGAGCAAGGCCCTTTATGATAACCTCTATCCGTCCAGAATCATCGTTGGATTCGATAAAAACGTAAAGCGTCTGGAGGAGGCTGCACATACGTTTGCACGCCTGCTGCAGGAGGGAGCCATCAAGGAGAACATTGATACCCTTTATATGGGAACCACCGAGGCCGAGGCCGTGAAGCTGTTTGCCAACACCTATCTGGCCCTGCGCGTAAGTTTCTTCAATGAGCTTGACACATACGCCGAGATGAAGGGGCTTGACACCCGTGCCATCATAGACGGCGTGGGCCTGGATCCGCGTATAGGAAACCATTATAACAACCCGTCGTTCGGTTACGGCGGCTACTGCCTGCCCAAGGATACCAAGCAGCTGCTGGCCAACTACAATGATGTGCCCGAGAACCTTATCCAGGCCATCGTGGACAGCAACCGCACCCGTAAGGATTTCATTGCCGACCGTGTGCTGGAAAAAGCCGGTTACTATACCGCCAACAGCGCATGGAACGAATCATCGGAGAAGGATATTACCGTAGGCGTTTATCGGCTTACCATGAAATCCAACTCCGACAACTTCCGCCAGAGTTCCATTCAGGGTGTAATGAAGCGTGTCAAGGCCAAGGGTGCCAAGGTAATTATTTATGAGCCCACGCTCAAGGACGGCGATACATTCTTCGGGAGTGAGGTGGTGAACAATCTGGACGAGTTCAAGCGCCGCTGCAACTCTATCATAGCAAACCGCTATGACTCCTGCCTGGATGATGTCCAGGACAAGGTCTATACCCGCGACCTATTCCGCCGCGACTGATCAGAAGGTTTTATCTTTGGTGCTGGACATAATATCCTCCCCAATTGCCGCGTCAGTAACTGGGGTAGGCAGGTTTTTGTAGTATTCTATTCTGAAGTTGACAGGAATCGTATATTTTACCCGTTGGGCTTCACCTTTATGCCTGCCGGGTTTCCATTTGGGCATTGCCGATACCAGGCGTAATGCCTCTGCATCAAGAATGGGGTGTACACTCTTTACAACCACCGGTTTTGTGATGGAACCGTCCTTTTCAACGATGAATGTAACCAGGACACGTCCCTGAATGTTATTCTCGCGGCAGGAGTCCGGGACAACCATGTTGTCTCTAAGGTATCCCATCAGAGCGCTTGTACCACCCGGGAACTCAGGTGATTCATCAACCACCATAAATACATCCTCCTCACCGGGTGCTTGACTCTTCTGGGCAGATTCAATAGGCTTATCCCAGTCATCGTCACCATCTAAAGATAAAGTCACATATTCAACAACACCATCTGTACAGTCAAGGATATCCGCATCGTCCTCGGCTATACCTTTATTGCCTTGGGCCGGGATTACTTGTTCCTGAACGGCAGGTGTTTGGGTGTTGTCTACCGGAACATCATCGTGTTTGGAGAGCAGGCTGATGGTGAACACCAATGCCATTATGATTGCGGCTACGGCAGGTAGTCCAACTGCAATACTCAGATATGTGCGGCGTCTACGTGCAAAACGCTCCCGTGTTGCCTGCCTGTTGAGGAAAGCATCACGGTCTGTGTCAGGCAGTTTCATCTCATAGCCTTCCAGGCGCTGCTTGAATATATCGTCAAAATCTTTCATTTTCCTGTCCTTTTAAGATAATCATTAACCTGGCTCTTAAGTTGGGCGCGGGCCTTGGCCAGAATGGATGCCGAACCTTTCTCCGTGATACCGATGGCAGCGGCAATATCCTTATGGCTGAAACCGTCTATGCAGTACATGTTGAATACCGTACGCCTGACCGATGGAAGGGCTGCCACCATATCCATCAATACCTGTGCAGGAATATCATCGGCAGCATCGTCATTGGTATCCGGATTTTCCGTTTCCATCGTCTGATCCAGCGGGACAAGACGCAACTTGCTCATCTGGCGCAGACGGTCAATCACAACGTTGACCGTAAGGCGGCGCAGCCATGCGTAGAGTGACCCGTCACCGGAATAACTGAAAGACCGGAAACTGTCCATAGCCTTTATCATGGCGTCATGCATAAGGTCCTGGGCCTCCTCGCGGTCAGCCACGTATCGGTAGCAGAGAGCATAAAGGCGCGACGCATACTGAGCGTAGAGTTCGCCTTGCGCCTCCCTATCGCCTGCAGTACACAAGCGTGCCAGTTCCTGCTCAGTTCTCATTCAACTTTCAGCTAATCCTTTTTTAGAACGGCAATATACTCAAAATACGTCTTTATATCTGGCTCTTTTGCAGTTTTTCTTTTTGGATTGTATTTCAAAAGCGTTGAATCTTGCTCAGTGAGCAAAAACTTGAAGGGGTATAGTCTCGGAAACCGTCGCCACCCTCGGCGCGTTAGAGGGAGGGGCCCCTGCCGAAGGCTTTTTGCGATAGCAAAAATAAAAAAGGTCTTCCCATTGGCTGGAAGACAATGGGATAGGCCCGAAGGGCCGTAGTTTCAGAGACTATACCCCTTCAAGTTTTCCTGAAAAAGGCAGTCGTCTTTTACTTGTGATCCTGGTTAAAGAGGCGGAGGCGCTCCTCAAGAGCGGGGAACTGGTCGTCGCGGAAGTTTGATGAGCAGCCGCGCATGCCCTGGCGGTCACTTCCGGTCGATGACAGGACAATTCCGCTTATTCCGTAGTAGAGCAGCTCATGCATAAGCTTTCCGCCCTCCATGGGTGTGCCGTCGGGCAGGTTATAGCCGAAAGTAAAGTAGAATCCGTCACTTACCGGCTCCTCCAGGTCCTTATCGTAAGTGATATGGAATCCGTTGCGCAGCATAGCCTCCTTGATCTTCTCCGACCGGCGTGCGTACTCACGGATATCCTCACGGAACCTGTAAGTACCGTCACATGCAGCCTTGAGCATAGCGGCCATAGCGCACTGTACCGAGTGGGTTACGCCCGATGACATAGCGTAAAGCATATCGTATGCATATACTGCGCCAAAGCGGGATATGTTGTAGCGTTTCTGCAGAGTCTCAAAGTGACGCTCAGCCAGTTTGTCCGATATGCAGGCTACGGCGATACGCTCACCGGCATAACTGAATATCTTGCTGCCGCTTATCATCATGATGTAGTTATCGGTGTAATGTGATACGCTGACCTGATAAGGAGCCTTGAAAGGTATGCCCAGACCGTCACGACGGAAATCCATAGTCATGTAGGCCAGGTCCTCCAGTATGATGGTATCATATTTTGTAGCCAATCCACCGATGGTTTTTATCTCCTCCTCGGTCAGACACATCCAACTTGGGTTGTTGGGGTTGGAATAGACAATGCAGCAGATATTGCCTTTTTCCAGATAGCTCTCCAGCTTGGGCCCAAGTTTCTCAGCACGGAAACCGGCCACGTCAAACTGGGCAAACTTTACACCCATAACCTGGCACTGCATCTTCTGGACAGGGAACCCGGGGTCGATAAACAGGATGGTATCCTTCTTGGGGTCAACCTGCGAGCAGAGCAGGAATGCGGCGAATGTGCCCTGCATGGCTCCGCAGGTGGGAGTGCAGTGAGAGGGCTGGATATCGGTGTTGATGAAAGCCTTGACAAAACGGGCAGCCTGCTCCTTGAGTTCGGTTATTCCCTCAATGTTTGGGTACTTGGAGGCAACTCCGCGGTCCAGGGCCTTTTTCTGTGCCTGGATTCCTACAGCCGCAGCCGGTATTCCGGGTACACCCATCTCAAAATGTATGAACTCCTTGCCGGTCACCTTCTCGGCGTTCATGGCGCAGGCCAGCACCTGACGGATGGAGGCCTTGTTCATATCGGTTACCTCAATGCTTTTGAGGAAATCATCTATAACGTTTTTGGGAATAATCGTATTCATCGGTGTTTTTATTCACAGTTACGGCCTATCTCAAGGGCCTTTATGTTCATATCTACAATTGCATCGCCCTTGGCGCCGAATATGGTGCGTACGCTCTGGCACAGTTTGTCAAAGCTTATGCTCTTGAGAGCCTTTGATGCGGCACCCAGCAGTATCATGTTGACTGCCTTGGGCATCTTATGTTCTTTGCCAAGCTCATCGGTATCAATCAGGATAACGTTACCCAGCTCCTTGAGCTCGGCTATGATGGCATCCTTATCGGGATAGTTGCCTATGTTCACAAACGGGTTGGATGATGTGATTACCCAGCCGTCCTTGCTAAGATAGTGCTTGTAACGCAGGGCCTCCATGGGCTCCATAGCTATTATGATATCGGCCTGACCAAGTGATATAAGGTCACTTGCTATGGGCTGGTCCGATATGCGAAGGTTGGACTGCACGTCACCGCCGCGCTGGCTCATTCCGTGAACCTCGGCCTGCTTGATGTAGAGGTCCTCCTCAAGGGCGGCCTGACCTATAACTGTTGCGATAGAGAGGATACCTTGTCCTCCTACGCCTGCAAGAATTATATCTGTCTTCATTTCTGTGCTGCTTTTGCCTTTGCCTTGCGGGCAAGTGTCTGGATACATTCACGGCGCGGTATGATAACCGACAGGCCCTGATACTCAATCTCCTCACGCAGTGTGCGTGTAATCTCCTCCATGTTCTGGGGCAGGGGAACCACAACCTTCAGATGGTCGGGGTCAACGCCTATGCCGCGGCATATAGCCTCAAACTTGTTGGTGCCGGCGCTGTCCTGTCCGCCGGTCATACCGGTGGTCAGGTTATCGGATATGATGATTGTGATGGGAGAGTTCTCATTTACTGCATCCAGCAGACCGGTCATACCTGAGTGAGTGAATGTGCTGTCGCCTATTATGGCCACTGCGGGGAACACGCCTGCATCGGCTGCACCCTTGGCCATGGTGATGCTGGCACCCATATCCACCGTGCTGTCCAGAGCCTGAAAGGGAGGCAGGGCTCCAAGAGTATAGCAACCTATGTCGCCGAATACCTTGGCTGTCTTGTAATCCTTTAGCACAATGTTGATGGCCTCATATACCGATCGGTGACCGCAACCCTGGCAGAGGGCGGGCGGTCGTGCCACAACGTTTTTGGCTACATCCGGATGCGGCAGCGGAGCCAGACCCAGAGCGGCCTTTACAATATCGGGATTGAGTTCTCCCTGACGGGGCAATTCTCCGGTCAAACGGCCTATTATCTTGCAGTCGGAGGGCAGAATACCTGCCACCTGCTCCTCAACAAATGGCTGGCCGTCCTCAATGACCATGATTGAGTCACACTGCTCGGCAAGTGTACGTACGGTCTCGGCCGGTATGGGGTACTGTGATATCTTGAGTACGGGGAAAGGAATACCATCGGGGTAGCACTCCGACAGGTAGTTGAAAGCGTTACCGCAGGCAATGGCGCCCATCTTAAAGCGCTTGGCCTGTGCCTTGAAGCTGTTGAAGGGAGATTCAACAGACAGACGCATAATCTCCGGTTGACGCTCCAGCAGTGAAGCGTAGCGGCGCTTGGCGATAGCGGGCAGCAGCACCCAGTCGCGCACGCCGCTTACCGGACAGAGGTCATTCTGATTACGCTTTTCCTTAAGAGATACAACGGCACGTGAGTGGGCCAGACGGGTAACGGTACGCATCAGCACCGGCAGCTTGAGAGACTCCGACAGGTCATAGGCGTATGACATCATATCATATGCTTCCTGCTGTGATGATGGCTCCAGTACCGGTATCAGGGCAAACTTGCCGTAATAGCGGGTATCCTGCTCATCCTGTGAGGAGTGCATCGAGGGGTCATCGGCCACAAGGACTATCAGACCGCCGTTCACTCCGGTGATTGATGAGTTCACGAACGGATCGGCGGCCACGTTCATGCCAACGTGTTTCATGCACACAAGCGCGCGCTTGCCGGCAAATGACATTCCCAGAGCGGCCTCCATGGCTGTTTTCTCATTGGTACACCAGCGGTTGTGTATTTTTTCTGCGGGGTTCTTCTTACAGTAACCCTGTATGTATTCGGTTATTTCAGTAGAGGGTGTGCCCGGATAAGCGTAAACGCCGCTCAGTCCGGCATCGATTGCACCCTGCGCTATGGCCTCATCGCCAAGTAGGAGTTTTTTCATATATAATGTTTATTCAGCGGTTTTCTCAGCGTCTCTTATTTCACAATAGAATGCAGACTCAGTTGTATAGATATACGGCAGCAACCAGAGGTAACCTATGCCAAGGGTAAGGATTCCCAGAAGGATCCAACCAATGAAACTCAGGCCCAAAAGCAGGAATCTCCATTTGTTTCCTTTCATAAGGGTGCGGCTGCGGCGCATTGTATCTATGATATCAAGCTCGGGATTGTCGACTATGATAAAACTGATCATAGAGTACATAAGACCAATCCAGATGCTATATACAAGAGCTAATATTACCAGAATAACGGCGACTACACCACTCTGTAATACTAATCCTACCAATACCAGGATTATGATGGCCGGAACAAGTATCAATGCTATCAGTATACCTGCGCATAAATAAACCAGGACTATATGAAGATAATGCTTGCTGAAGGCCAGTTTGAAGAAATTCCTGAAAATGGCGTTATCGGCACCCTTGCTTTCAAAGAGAACCCTGAAAGAATTGTAAACACCGATACCCAGAGGCATTGTAAAGAGTATTCCGCCCAGGACCTGAAGTATGGTGACGTAGATGTTGCCTCCCATTGCCTCCCTGAGAGCGGCAGTGTCATTGGTAAACAGAGCTTCATAATAATCCAGGATATTGGTGCCAGATAACAGTTGGAAAACCATGCTGAAGGCGATGCTTACAACCAGTAGGCCCAATGTAGCCAGAACTGCCTTTCCCCAATTTCCACTGAGGGCAGCAATTGCCTCATCCTTTAGTTGAGATAATCTTTTCATATTATTGGTTTTTTAAAGTTTGACTGATACAAATATAAGGATTTATTTCTCATCGGCATCCATAAGGGAGGTTGATGCATGAACGGTAACCTGACGCTCGTAGCAATCAAACATCCTGTCAACGTTCTCCTTCTCCTTAACTTTGGTGAATGCGCTTACTATGGGAACTATCACCAGACCGGCCACCATTGAGAGCACACCGGCGTTGATGGGTGATGAGAAAAACGGGCTTATGAATGTGGTCTTGGTGAACGTTCCGTACATGCAGCCGCACATGATGGCCACACCCACGATGAAACTGGCCCAGACTGATGCCTTGGTGGTCTTTTTCCAGTAGAGTCCATAGAGGAACGGAGCCAGGAAAGCACCTGCCAGAGCACCCCAGCTGATACCCATAAGCTGAGCAATAAAGGTAACCGAGCTCTTGGCCTGGATTATGGCCAGAACCGATGAAACCGCAATGAAGAACACCACCAGCAGACGGATGGAGAGCAGCTGAGATTTCTCACTCATGCTCTTGCCGCCCTTGGCAAGCGCCGGCTTGATGATATCCAGAGTCAGGGTTGAGCCCGATGTCAGAACCAGCGACGAGAGGGTTGACATTGATGCTGATAGCACCAGGATGATAACCACGCCGATCATCAGGTCGGGCAGTGTCTGGAGCATTGACGGTACTATGCTGTCATAGATGGGGCCCTTGGCTCCATACTCTATCTTATCGGCATACAGACGGCCGAATCCGCCCAGGAAGTAGCATCCGCCGGCCACGATGATGGCAAAGAATGTGGAAATGAACGTACCCTTGCGGATAGCAGCCTCGTCACGGATAGCGTAGAACTTGCCAACCATCTGGGGCAGACCCCATGTGCCAAGTGATGTTAGCAGAACCACGCCCAGCAGATATATGGGCTGCGGACCGAAGAACGATACAAAGGCTCCGTTCAGCGCAGGTGCGCTCTCGCTCTGAAGCTGTGACAGTTTCTCGATTGCTGCGGTGAATCCGCCGTTTCCGTTAAGTACTGACAGGATTACGGCAACTATACCGACCAGCATTATCATACCCTGTATGAAATCGTTCACGGCTGTTGCCATGTATCCGCCCACCAGCACGTAAATACCGGTCAGGATGGCCATACCCAGCACGCACCAGCTGTAGTCAATGCCGAATGACAGTCCGAACAGACGTGACAGTCCGTTGTAAAGTGATGCGGTATAAGGAATAAGGAATACGAACACTATAACCGATGCAGCCACCTTGAGAGCCTCGGAATTGAAACGCTGCCCAAAGAAATCGGGCATGGTGGCGCTCTTTAGGTACTGTGTCATTAGGCGAGTGCGGCGGCCCAGGATTCTCCATGCCAGGAGTGAACCTATCAAGGCGTTGCCAAGTCCTATCCAGGTAGCGGACAGACCGTATTTCCAGCCGAACTGACCGGCATATCCCACGAATATAACGGCCGAAAAGTAAGATGTACCGAAAGCGAATGCGGTAAGCCATGAGCCCACCTTGCGGTCACCCAGGACAAATCCCTGCACATTATTGGCTGTCTTGCGGCAATAAATTCCTACGCCAATCATTACGGCGAAGAACAGAATCAGAATGAGAATCTTTAAAAACATGGTTTATGCGAAGTATTAAGTAATATTAGTTACATATTTATAAAAAAGAAGGGAATGAATCATCATTCCCAACCCTGAATAAGTGTAAGACCCTTCTCAGTGGCCACCCGTTCCGCTATTTCAAGACTTGCAGGACGTATGATAAGCACAAGTTTGCCGTCTTTGTGGAACGTGTAGAGGTAGCTGATGGAGCAACCGCCCGATGTGAGCGCGTCTACTGCGTCGGCAAAGGCGGCGGTATCTGGCTCCACCTGAATGGCCAGCACCTCATTGAGGTTAACCAGGTTTCCCTGGGCAGAAAGCAGGCGGGCTGCCTTTATCTGGTTTGATGTAATCAGACGCAGGATTCCGTACTCGGTGGTATCGGCCACCGATGCGGCCTGTATCTCAATGTTCTGGTCCTTGAGGGCGGTCAGTATGTCACTCAGCTTACCGCGCTGGTTCTCAAGGAATATTGAAATCTGCTTGATAGTCTTCATATATCGGTCCTTAATTAATGGTTGTTACGCAAATCATTCACTCTCTTGGCTTTGCCGTCCGACTGCGGGATTACGCCCTTGCCCACCAGCTTGACCTTAGGTGTAAACAGCAGTTCATCCTTGAGTCGGCGGGTAATCTCCTTGGTCAGGTTCTGCAGCATGCCGAAATCATCGGTAGCCTTGGCCAGCTCGGCTTCGATGGTCATCTCATCGTTATCGCCGATGGTCTCAATAGTAATAAGGTAGTCCGATGCCAGCTCGGGGAACTGCATCAGGATCTTCTCAATCTGGATAGGATAGAGGTTAACACCCTTCACGATGAGCATATCGTCGCTGCGGCCCTGGAAACGTGCCAGACGGACATGAGTACGTCCGCAAGGGCAGTCACCCGGCAGGATGCGGGTAAGGTCACGTGTGCGGTAACGGAACAGCGGCATGGCCTCACGGTTGAGTGTGGTCAGTACCAGTTCGCCCAGCTGGCCCTCAGGAACGGGTTCCAGAGTCTCTGGATCAAGTATCTCAACGATGTAATTATCCTCCCAAATGTGCATACCGTTCTGCTCCTGACACTCAATGGCCACGCCGGGGCCGCACATCTCGCTCATACCGAAGTTGTTGTAAGCCTTGGCTCCCCAAATCTCCTCAATGCGCTTGCGCTGAGCCTCGGAGTGGGGCTCGGCACCGATAATCAGAGTATGAACTGTAGTGTTGCGCGGGTCAATACCTTCTTCCTGGAATGCGGCAGCCAGACGTGTTGCATAAGAAGGGATGCAGTGCAGTGCGGTAGTGCCGAAGTCTGTGATGAACTTTACGTGACGCTTGCTGTTACCGGCACCGGCAGGCACGGTCAGGGCACCCAGACGCTCTGCCGCATACTGTATGCCCAGACCTCCGGTAAACATACCGTAACCGGATGTATTCTGGATTATGTCAGTGTTGCGCAGACCTATGCAGTACATGGAGCGTGCCATAGCATCGGCCCACTCGTCAAGGTCCTTTTGAGTGTGAAGGATTACAGTGGGATTACCTGTGGTGCCGCTTGATGAATGCAGACGTACTACCTTCTCCAGAGGAACGGACTTGATACCGAACGGATATGTGGCACGCAGGTCATTCTTGGTAGTAAACGGAAAGCGCTTGATGTCCTCTACGGACTTTATGCTATCCGGGGTGATACCAAGTTCCTTGAATCTGGGGGCATAGAACTGACTGCCCATAGCTATCTCGACGGTTTTTTTGAGACGCTCCACCTGCAGCTTTTCAAGTTGCTTGCGGGGCATTGTCTCAATCTCCTCGTTCCAGTACTTACTGTTCATATTTGTATTATTATACGTTGTTTCTGTAATCGCGATGCAAATTTATAAAATTTTGTCCAGTTCGTCAAGCAGATAATCCTCTCCTTTGTCACTTATTCCTACATAATAATGCAAAGGTTCATCGCATTCTATACCTTTTGAAACGAATGCCCGCCCCTGGATATCCTTGTATCTCTTCTGTTCAAGTTCCGGCATAATCAATATGGCTGTCACACCGTTGGGATATTCCACGGCATAGCCTTTATCCAGTTCCCGGACTGTACCTACATGGGCAGTGGATAGTTCTGCGGCAATGTTCAAAAGATCAAATTCGCCAGTATAGTAGTCTGTAACCGCCATTATCGGGCTATCTCTGAAAAGGGTTATCTGCTTGTCCTGTGTGATGGGGACATTGAAAATGGTCATTGGGTCATGTTGCAGGTGAATGACAATCCTGTCCGGTGTCTCAATCAGTATCTCCGCCTTACTGTATCCGTTCTTGGGTGCATACATGCCTGACGTGCCCATCGGAAACGATGCACCGTATCCCAGCGAATAATTATCGTAAGGCATTTCTATGGTCCGGCCGTCGCTGCATCTGACGAATGCCTTGAATCCGGGATAATCCACCCTTTTGCCCTTTGAGTCCGGATCGGTCCTGAACCCTATCGTACCGTTCATCCATGCTATGCTTCGGTTGCTGACCTCAAGTCTGAACCCTTTGCCGACATCAGAGCAGCCTATGAGAGCAGTGGCTGCCAGAATCAGAAACATTAATCTTTTCATTGTGCAGAGTATGCCAAAGCGTATGCCTTGATTTGTTTCAACATGGAAAGGAGTCCGTTGCTGCGGGTGGGAGAGAGGTGTTGTGTAAGACCGATGGCATCGATAAAGTGTACGTCGCTGTCCAGTATCTCCTGCGGTGTATGGTCGGACAGTACACGGATAAGCAGTGCAATCAGTCCCTTGGTGATTATGGCATCACTGTCTGCCTCAAAGTGAACCAGTCCCTCACGCATCTCGGCATGTAGCCACACGCGGCTCTGGCATCCGTCTATCAGATTATCCTCGGTCTTGTAAGCCGGATCCAACGGCGGCTGTCCAGAACCCAGGTCTATTATCATCTGATACTTGTCCATCCAGTCGTCAAACGCGCTGAACTCCTCAATCACCTCTTCCTGTAAATCCTCTATGCTCATGGTTTCTCATTGTAAATTACTTCCAGAAGCGTCTTTCCGACAGCTTCAAGAACATGCTTGTCAATATTATCAATAATGTCGCTGGTTGTGTGCCATGTGGGGCCGAAGGTACTCTGCTCACAATTGGGCAGATATGGCACGATATCGATGGCAGGTATTCTGGCGATAGTATTGATGAAGTAATGGTCATCGGTTATATAGCCTCCTTCGGTAGGGTTGAACAGAGAGCTGTATCCCAGTCTGGCCGCAGTGTTCCATACCCTGTCAACAACTTGCTTGGCAAAATAGACAGAGTATCTCTCGCGGCTGAATCTGGCACCCTTTCCGCCGACCATGTCAAGCAGGATGGCATAGCGTGCCTTATAACCTTTGACATGGGGATTTCGGGCCCAGTATTGCGTACCCAATCCCCAGTAACTCTCCAGTTGTTCGCCCTGGAAACTATCTCCGGGTCCCCAATCCTCGGCATCAAAGAATATGCAGTCAACACCTACCTGAGGCGCTTTTTTCTGTAATTGACGTGCGATTTCAAGGATTACTCCCACACCGCTGGCTCCGTCATTGGCTGCATCAACAGGTTTCATCCAGTTGGCGGGGTCCGGGTCATTGTCCGCCCAGGGACGGCTGTCCCAATGTGAACAGATAATTATGCGGGTGGGCGATTCAGGGTTATAACTGCCTATTATGTTGTAACCCCTTATCCTGGTCTTGTCAAAAGTAACAGTCTCAAAACCCTGCATGAAAGTCTCGGCTCCAAATTGTTTGAGTTTTGTCATCAGCCAGGCGGCACAGTTCTGCTGGGCGTCAGTATTGGGTACACGTGGCCCGAAATCAGTCTGTTTTTTGATGTAACTGAATGCGCTGTCTGCACAGAACCCGCTCTTGGCAGTATCTGCAACGCTTACGGTAGCGGTTACTTTACGGCCTCCGCATGAAAGAGCCAGGAGGGCAAGAAGCAGTGGAATTGTAAGTCTTTTCATTACCGGTTGAGTTTCCAGGTTGCTCCGTCCTTGGTGTCTTTTATCTCAAATCCAAGAGCGGTCAGTTCATTTCGTATCTTGTCGCTGGTTGCCCAGTCCTTGTTGGCCTTGGCTATGGCGCGCTGTTCAAGCAGCATATCCACAACTTTGCCGAATGCCTCCTCCCTGCCGGTTCCGCCGCCCTCTTCGGCTTTGATTCCCAGTATATTAAAGAGAAATGTGTCAAACAGGCTCTTAAGTTCTGCCACATCAGCTGAATTGAGTTTTGCGTGACCGTCAACTGCCTGATTGATAACCTTGGCGGCATCAAACAGGTGGCTTATCACTATAGGTGTGTTAAGGTCATCGTCCATGGCCTCATAGCACTTGGTCCTGAATTCGCCAACGCTTACGGAACTCTCTGCTGAAGGCTGTATACGGTCTATGGCATTGTAGGCCTCCATGAGGCGGCTCATAGCCTTCTCTGCAGCTATCAGGGCGTCGTTGCTGAAGTCAACCGTGCCGCGGTAGTGGGCCATCAGTATGAAGAACCTTATGGTCATGGGGCTGTAGGCCTGTTTAAGATTGGGATTCTGACCGGTAAAGAACTCGTTCAGGGTTATGAAATTACCAAGTGACTTGCCCATCTTCTGACCGTTTATGGTAATCATGTTGTTGTGCATCCAATAATGCACTATGTCATGACCCTGGCTGGCTACTGCCTGGGCAATCTCGCACTCGTGATGCGGGAATATCAGGTCCATTCCGCCTCCGTGTATGTCAAAACGCTCTCCCAGATACTTGCGGCCCATTGCGGTGCACTCGCAGTGCCAGCCGGGAAATCCGTCGCTCCAGGGTGACGGCCAGCGCATTATGTGCTCGGGCTGGGCTTTTTTCCAGAGTGCAAAGTCTGCAGGGTTGTGTTTCTCCTCCTGACCGTCCAACTCACGGGTGGTGTTGAGCACATCATCCAGGTTGCGGCCCGACAGTATGCCGTAGTGATGCTCCTTGTTATATTTGTTTACGTCAAAGTAGATGCTGCCCTGGCTCTCATAAGCGTAGCCGTTGTCAAGTATCTGCTTTACAAGTTCAATCTGCTCTATTATATGGCCCGATGCGTGCGGCTCTATGCTGGGCGGCAGTACGTTAAGCATCTCCATAGCCTTGTGGTAGCGCAGTGTGTAGTACTGAACCACCTCCATGGGCTCCAGCTGCTCCAGACGGGCTTTCTTGGCTATCTTGTCCTCGCCCTCATCGGCATCGTGCTCCAGATGGCCTACATCGGTTATGTTGCGTACGTAACGTACCTTATAGCCCAGATGCTGCAGGTAACGGAACAGTATATCGAATGTGATGGCCGGACGGGCATGACCCAGATGCGGGTCGCCATAGACGGTGGGGCCGCACACGTACATGCCTACGTGAGGCGGGTTCAAGGCTTGGAACAACTCTTTCTTCCTTGTCAGGGTGTTGTAGATGGTCAATTTGTTTTCCATATCATTTATTCATTGTTTCTTCTATTAATTTAAGGAGGTGCTCCACGGCATTCTCCTCGGGAATATTCTTCTCTATGCACTCTTTGCCCCGGTAAAGGCTTATGCGGCCGCGGCCTGCGCCTACGTAGCCGAAATCGGCGTCGGCCATCTCGCCGGGGCCGTTTACTATGCAGCCCATAATGGCAATCTTTACGCCTTTAAGATGCCCTGTGGCGGTTTTTATGCGTGCAATTGTATCTTCAAGATTATAAAGTGTTCGTCCGCAGCCCGGACAGGAGATGTATTCCGGCTTGCTGAATCTGATGCGTGCTCCCTGAAGGATGGCATCCTCTGTGGATTTGATCTGGGAGGCGGTCATATTGGGGTTGGTCAGTTTCAGGTCAGCGGCTTTACCGTCAATAAGCAACGCACCGGCGTCCATGGCGGCGTGTAACTGGAAATCCTCCAGCGAAGAGTCATTGTAAGACAACTCAAGGATGCCATTCTCAATGTGTGCCGATGCACAGACCTGTGCACTGACGGCTGCATAATCAACCAGTTTGCGGGCTACCGGAATCTCACGCTCGGGAGCTTCGGACAAAGAAACACGGATAGTGTCGCCTATGCCTTCGGCCAGCAATGCACCTATGCCGATTGCGCTTTTGATACGTCCGTCCTCGCCCTCACCGGCCTCAGTCACACCCAGATGGATGGGGAACGCCATTCCCTCACGGTCCATCTCCTTAACCAGCAGCCTGACGGTATCAATCATGACAACCGTGTTGCTTGCCTTGATGGATATCACCACGTTCATGAACTGCTGCTCCACACAGATGCGCAGAAATTCCATGCAGCTCTCCACCATGCCTGCCGGAGTGTTACCGTAACGGCTCATGATGCGGTCTGACAGTGAGCCGTGGTTGACGCCTATGCGTATGGCGGTGTCGTGTTCACGGCATATATTCAGGAACGGGATAAAGCGGTCACGTATACGCTGTATCTCCTGTGCGTATTCTGCATCAGTGTATTCCAGATGTCTGAACGTACGTGCCGGATCCACGTAATTGCCCGGGTTGATGCGCACTTTCTCCACATAACGGGCGGCCACGTCGGCCACGGCGGGATTGAAGTGGACATCGGCTACCAGCGGAGTGTTGTATCCGCGTGCTGTAAGGCCCTCGCGGATAAGCCGCATGTTCTCGGCCTCACGAGTGCCTTGGGTGGTCATACGCACCAGTTCGCCGCCTGCCTCAATAATACGGATGGCTTGCTCTATGCAGCCTTGTGTATCCATTGTGGCAGTGGTGGTCATGGACTGAAGCCGTATGGGATTGCTGCCGCCTATAGCGGTACCTCCCACACTTACGCTTATGGACTTACGGCGGTTATATTCGCTCATCAGTTGGTCTTGTAGTTGTACTTAACCTGACTTAGTTCGGCATTGGCTTTCTCAATCTTCTCCTTCAGACCCTCCTTGTGTGCGGCAAGTCTGGCAGCCAACTCGTTATCGGCTAAGGCCAGGATCTGTGCGGCCAGGATCGCAGCGTTCTGTGCGCCGTTCACGCCTACTGTGGCTACGGGTATTCCGGGTGGCATCTGTATGATGGAGAGCATGGCATCCAGTCCGTCAAGCATACCTTTGATAGGTACGCCGATAACCGGAACGTTGGTATTGGCAGCGATAACTCCCGGCAAGGCTGCAGCCATGCCGGCTGCTGCAATGATTACCTTGATGCCGCGAGCTTGTGCTCCTTTGGCAAACTCTTCGACTGCAGCAGGTGTGCGATGTGCCGATAATGCATTCATCTCAAACGGTACCTGTATACTGTCCAGAAAGACTGCAGCCTTCTCCATAACGGGCAGATCTGATGTGCTGCCCATGATAATGCTTACTACTGGTTTCATATAGTTACTGTTGGCTATTAGCTATTGGCTATTGGCTTTTAGTTTTTTCGCATTCTTGCTACGGGTATACCTATCTGTTCGCGGTATTTGGCCACTGTGCGCCGGGCAACCTTGAATCCGCGGACAGCCAGAATTTCGGCCAGTTGCTCGTCGGTAAGCGGGTTGCTGTGATCTTCGGAACCGGTCACCTCACGCAGAATGCGATAAATCTCATTTACTGACACAGACTCACCACTCTTTGTCTTGACTCCGTCAGTAAAGAAATCCTTAAGCAGGAATGTCCCGAAATTGGTCTGTATGTATTTGCCGCTTGTTACCCTGGATATGGTTGAGATGTCATAGCCGGTCTTCTCGGCAACATCTTTCAGGATCATTGGCCTGAGCAGAGTCTCATCACCTTCGGTAAAGAAAGGTTTCTGCAGTTCTATTATGGCCTGCATGGTTCGGGTAAGTGTCTGTTCACGCTGTTTCAGAGCCTGTATGAAACCGCGTGCCGAATCCAGTTTGCTCTTGATGTAGACTGCGGCATCACGCTGACTGCCTGAGCCGTTCTTTATCTGGTGCTCCAGCATATCGGTATACTCGCGGCTTACATGCAGTTGGGGTATGTTGCCGTTGTTCAGGACAAAACTCAACTCTCCGTCCGAATTGTCAAGAATAAAATCCGGCACAATGTGCTGACGGCTGTGTCCGACGGTTTCACCCAATGAGCTGCCGGGCCTTGGGTTGAGTTTTATGAGTTCAGCAATCACGGTATCCGTCTGTGACTTATCTATGCCCAGACGTGCCGAAATCTTATCCCAACGCTTGTGTTTGAACTCTTCGAACATAGAGGAGATGACCTTCTCCTGCAAATCCTTTAAGGGTGAATTCTCCTTACGGCGTATCTGTATAAGCAGGCATTCCTGTAAATCGCGTGCGCCTATCCCGGCGGGATCGAACTCCTGTATCACATGCAGGACCTGTTCAATCTCATCGGTCGATGCATCCGTGTCGTGATAGAATGCAAGGTCATCGGATATGGCCTGTAAATCCTTGTCAAGGAATCCGTCATTGTCAATAGAGCCTATTATATAGAGGGCAATCTTCATCTGACGGGGAGTCAGGTCCTGTTCCCTGAGTTGTTCATAGAGTATGTCATAGAATGATCGTGTATCTGCCATAGGAATATCTGCCATCATGCCAGACCCTCCGTCCGGATCACGGTCATACCAGTCATCGTCATCAGTCCAGTCATCACGGCTGTCATCGGCAGGGAGACTGTTATCAGTATAAATATCCTCTCCCTGATCATCGTTGCGCAGATCGTCGTCACTGTCCTGTGCCGACAGTTCAGCAGGGCCGTCCTCAAGAGCCGGGTTATCATTCAGTTCGGACCGTACATGTTCCTCAAGTTCAATAGTGGATAAAGCAAGCAGACGTGCCTCAAGCACCTGTTGGGGCGAGAGGGTCTGTATCTGCGTCTGTGACTGTGTCTGAACCTGAGTCTGTGTATTGCTTAATCCGGCCATTATTATTAAGGTATGATCAATAATGGAAACTGCTGCCACCTATGAACTCGCGTACCAGTGATGTAGGTGGCAGATTCTGACTGGGGATGGTTTTAAACAGTTTAAGGAAATCCTTGAGTTGCTGAGCCTTGGCATATTCGGGGCTATTCTCCGGAACTTCGTCAAGCAACGGGGTCACCATATCCTTGATGACCGCAATCTCAAAAATCATGGCCGAATTGAACATTGCATCTGCATTCTCCTGATACGGGAATATCCATTTCTCCTCGCCGGCGCGTACAGATGCCCATCGGGCAATTGTATCCTGGGCCGAATAACTGCGGTACTTGTGGTCGCGTGTGATACGTCGCAGCAGGCGGTTATCGGTGGTGGGTATGTAATTGTGCTGGTCAATGCGAATGCAGGTCAGGGCTGATACGTATACCAGGAAACGGCTGTCGGCCGGGATATCGGGCATCAGGTCAGGGTTGAGAGCATGGATACCCTCAATGAGCAGTATGTCATTGTCGCCCAGGGTCATCTCCGGGTCAGTGAATTCACGTATGCCGCCCTTCTTGAAATTGAAACGCGGCGGCATTATGCTCTTGCCTGCAAGCAGTTCCTTGAGCTGCTGGTTAAAGAAAGGCAGGTCTATGGCGTAGAGTGACTCAAAGTCATGCTCACCGTTCTCATCAAGCGGAGTATGGTCACGGTCCAGGAAATAGTCGTCAAGAGAGAGTACCTTGGGAGTAAGACCGTGGGCCATCAGCTGTACCATCAGCCGCTTGCTGAAAGTGGTCTTGCCCGATGACGACGGACCTGAAACCATTACCAGTTTGAGTCCTTTGCCCTCATTCCTGCGTTTCACGATCTGGTCTGCTATATGTACTATCTTTTGTGACTGAAGCGCCTCGGCCACATTTATTATCATGTTGGTCTCTCCTTTGGAGATGGCATTGTTAAGTTTTCCCAGTGTGGAGAACCCCAATATCCGCATCCAGTCATGATGCTCCTTGAATATCTCAAACATCTTATCCTGACGGATTAGCGGCTCCAACTGGTCGGGGTCGTTCTTGTCCGGCAGGCGCACAAGTACACCGCCGGACATCGGTTCGAGACCGAACACCTTCAGACACCCGGTGGCGGGAGGAAGAATTCCGAAAAACCAGTCGGGGAGGTCTTCGAGAGTGTAATAACTTGTGTATATGGTCCCTATGCTGCGGAGCAGTCTTACAGTGTCTTTACGGCCAGCATGCTCCATAATATCTGCAACATCAAGGGTGTGTGCCGTATGCTTTATGAAAGGAATGTTTCGGCCTATGATGCTGCCCATCCGTTCACTTATCAGGGTGACATCCTCATCAGTAATTTCATGGTCAATATCCACCGGGCAATAAAAGCCTTTTGATATGGCATTCGAAACCCTTATCCTACCGCCAGGGTATAGTTCAGAGACTGCCTTATAAAGCACAAATACCAGTCCTAACAAATATGAACGGGCGCCCATGCTGCTGGTAGCGTCAAGGAATTCAACGTCACAGTCTTCATAGACCTTTGCCCCCATATCCATGATTTTGCCGTTGGCGCATACGCAAACCGGACAGCCCTTGAGTGTCAGCGCCAGACGGTTGAATATCTCCTCAAATGAGACTCCCGGGTCAAAACTCTCTGTTTTCTTGTTGTTTAAGCAATATATTTCCATAATATCAGGGATATTTTGGTTTTGAAATTCAAAAATACTGTATTTTTCGGTATACTTAAAGCGCGGAATGCAAAACTTTCTTTTTGAATCAAAAACGGTTAAACTCCTTTTTTTGCACTATATTTGCACAAATTTTCTTGTAAACAGATATTTAACAGATAAGAAAAAATGAAAAGACTTAATGTTTTGGTGGCCGGCATGGCCATTGCCGTACTTGCTTCATGCGGCGGTACAGGGACCGGAAAAGTTAAGATGAATGATGTAAAGGACACTATCTCATATGCAATCGGTATGGGTCGTGCAGTACGTGTATACAGGGATCAGTTACCTGGAGATATCATTGATTCCGTTACAATCAAATCATTTGTCAAAGGTTTCATGGAGGCAGCCTCAAATCCTGAGGATAATGCAAAACTGGCATATGCCCTTGGTTTTGAGATTGGTTGTCAGGAGATGAGCCAGGCTTATGTAGGTCTGAGTGAAAATCTGTTTGGTGCAGGTGAGGAATTCAACAAGAGTAACTATCTGGCAGGTTTCAGTGACGGTATCCTGGGTCAATGGGACGTTATGGGCTTTGAAGAGGCAGATGAGACAGCCAGCCGTCTGTATGAAGTACTGCTCCAGAAGCAGTTTGACAAGGTTCGTGAGGAGAACACCGCTTTTTATGAGGCACAGGCCAAGGAGAATGATGTCGTAAAGACCGCCAGCGGACTCCTTTATAAGGTCATCAAGTTAGGTGACGGTGGTCCCAAGCCTACAGCCACAAGCGACGTAAGGGTTAAGTATCGCGGTGAGTTCATTGACGGCAAGGTATTTGATGAGTCTACAACTCCCGTACAGTTGAATCTTGGAGGCGTTATCAAGGGTTGGACAGAAGGACTCCAGCTGATGAGCGTAGGTGACAAGTACAAGTTTATCATACCTTACAACCTGGGTTATGGCGAGAATGGTTATGGAACTGATATCAAGCCCTACTCAACCTTGATTTTTGAGGTGGAACTTGTAGAAATTATGTGATAGCCCGCCAGCAAGGCTAAAGAGAGGGAGCGTCTGACGTTCCCTCTTCTTTTTTGTCATTTTGTTATTGAAAGTGTAGCATTGTAATTGTTTTTTGTCTATTTTTGGTTCAGATTATCCTTTATTCATTATTTTTTTCTTACAATATGAGTGTAAAAAAGACCGTTCAGCCAACAGAGAGAATGGATTCCCTGGACAGAAAAATCCTTAGTATCATATCACAGAACGCCCGTATTCCGTTCCGCGATGTGGCAGCGCAGTGCGGCGTATCACGTGCAGCCATACACCAGCGCGTTCAGCGTATGTTTGATGATGGCATCATAACCGGTTCGGGTTACCATGTAAATCCACGCAGTATCGGTTATAACACATGTACTTATGTAGGTCTTACCCTTGAGAAAGGATCCATGTACCATCAGGTTGTGTCAGAGTTGGACCAGATACCGGAGGTGGTTGAGAGCCATTTTACCACAGGACGTTATACCATGATGATAAAGCTTTATGCTCGTGACAACTCACATCTGATGGAGCTTATCAACGGTCGCATTCAGGAGATTAAAGGTGTCACAGCCACTGAGACCCTGATATCGCTTGATGAGAGTATCAAGAAAGAGATACCCATAAACGAGTAGTGGGCATGTCCAAGGCAGACCAACTTGAAACCCTGATCGGAAACATCAATTCAGGAACAGAGCCGTTAGGCTGGCGAGCACCGCTGATAGGGATAAGCGGTAATTTCAGGGATGGGGACTGTACTCTGGCCCAGGCGTACTATATGTCTGTGGTTGAGGCCGGAGGAACCCCTGTTGTAATACCCTCATATGACAATGAGCAGGCACTGGTCTCATTGCTTGAGAGACTTGACGGGATTGTTCTTTCCGGAGGAGCTGATATAGATCCGGATTTTCTGGGCGAAGAACCATTGGACTGCGTCTCCATCAACCCCCGTCGCGATATGCAGGAGCTTATGCTGGTCCGTCTGGCTGTTGACCGTCAGATACCTCTGCTGGGCATTTGCCGCGGAATTCAGGTACTTTCTGCCGCACTGGGCGGAAAACTATATCAGGATATCTGCACACAGCATGACAGGCCTTGCATAGAACACAGCCAGACCATTGCCCGAGGCCTGCCTTCGCACAGTGTAAGCATAGAAAAAGGCTCACTCCTATATACAATCCTTAAGACCGACAGACTGGCAGTCAACTCATTCCATCATCAGGCCGTAAAGGAGGTCCCGGCCGGATTCCGCGTTACCGCAACAGCCCCCGACGGCATCATTGAGGCTATGGAGTCAACGGCATTCCGTGATATAATAGGCGTTCAGTGGCATCCGGAGTGTTTTATCCTGGAGAATGACCACACTATGATGCCTATATTCAGATGGCTAATAGAGAAGGCTGGTCTTTATAATCATGCCAGACAACTGCACAACCGCACCATTATTCTGGACAGCCATTGTGACAGTCCGATGTTTTTTGACAGAGGCGCTCACTTTTACACTAAAGACCCCGGTGTTACTGTTGAGTATGAGTATGTTGGAGAACCATCTCCGGACGGAAGTCCCACTTTCAGATACAATCCTCTGGTGGACCTGCATAAGATGACCTGCGGCCGTCTTGATGTCAGTTTCATGGTGGCATATCTGCGTCAGGAGGGGCGTGATCCGGAATCGCTGGCCGCCGCAACCGCCAAGGCTGACCGTCTGCTAACGCTTATAGATGAACGCATAGGCGAGTGCAACGGATATGCGGCTATCGCCACCACTCCCCATGAACTGTGGCAAAACAAGTTAAAGGGTATAAAAACAATAGTCAAGGGTATAGAGAACGGATATGCTGTAGGTCTGGATGTGGATAACGTGGACCGTTTCAGCAAGAGAGGAGTGGCTTATATGACACTCTGCCATAACGGAGACAATGACCTGTGTGATTCACATAAGGGCAATCAGGAGCACAACGGTCTTTCCGATTTGGGCAAGCGCGTTGTGGAACGCATGAACACGTTAGGGATGATGGTGGACCTATCGCATGCATCCGAAAAGAGTTTCTGGGATGCGCTGGAGTGCAGCACCAAGCCCATTATCTGCTCGCATTCATCAAGCCGCGCGCTCTGCGACCACACCCGTAACCTGACCGATGACCAGATGCGCGCCCTTGCGGCGGCAGGTGGCGTGGCTCAGGTGTGTCTATATAGCGGCTTCCTTAAAAAAGGTGGTAACGCTACGGTTACTGATGCCATCAGACACATAATGCACATGATTGATGTAATGGGAATCAACCATGTAGGCATCGGCTCTGATTTTGATGGCGGCGGCGGATTACCGGGCCTTGAGGATGCCTCATGGTTTATAACACTGACAGAGCGCCTGATATCCGAGGGACTCAGTGATACAGACCTCTCCTGCCTGTGGGGCCTGAACTTTATAGAAGTCTGGAACTCACAGAAACAGGAGAGTTAGTTCAGAACAGGTTACCAAGGATTGTCCTTAGGAGCCGCATCGTCCAGATTGGCGTTGGTCCATTGTTCATCCTGGATATTGGCGCCAGTATTGCCGGTTACGGTGTCAAGCACATCATTCAGGTCAAACGAGAATGAGTATTTGACCATACGCTTAACGTCAGCCTTCTTGTGGAACAGCGTAACCACAGTTCCGTCAGGGTACTCGTAGTCAATGTTCAAGATGATAGTAGATTTATAATTCTTGATGTTCTCCTCACTGGAACGGCCGAATGGCATGTAGACAAACTCAAGAGCCTTGTCCATGCTGCTCTCCTGGGGGGTAAGCGTATATACTATGCCGTTATTCCGTTGTACAGCTGCATAACTGGTGTTTGTGTAATCACACTCATAGATATGAACCTTGCCCTCGGTGAGATTTGCAACATCAATCTGAAGTCCGAACATGCAACGGTATAGATTGATGTTAAGGCTCAAGTTGTTCTGAGCAGTAATTTGCGTGCAGCCATAATAAACATCAACATCGCTCAGCAGGTTGGATTTAACATACCAGCTGCTGCGACCCTTTCTCTGCGCAACGCCTTGAGAGGCCGAATTGATATTGACTGAACCTCCGTAGTAAATATCATGACCTAGTACAGGAGATTGGTTTTGCGCACCATTACCGTTCATGAAAGGAGGGCCATAGACACCGTCTTCTCCTTCAAGAACTTCCTTACCGTTGGGAACATACACCACAGAGATGTAATAAGTGGTGCCTTTCTTGAGTTTGAATGACTGGTCTGAAAGGTTCTCGGTCAGCCAGCAGGCATGGATCTCGTTGTTTATGTATTCCTTTCCATACGGAACAATCTGCACTCCATACAAGCCCGATGACAGGTCCGCCTTAGTCATTGGTGACGTCTGGAAATCAAAACTTGACGCACTCAATGTTATGTCAACAGTATCATCAGCCAAATCAGACTGATTGATGGTCTCCAATTCACCGTTACATGAGGTGAATGCCAGTATTGTTACAGCTACTGCAACTAAATACTTAAAAGAAAATAACTTCCTCATAACTATGTGTATTTGGGTTAATAATGTACTAATAATTAATCTATCGTGTTACTATTGTCTTGCTGACAGTGCCGTCAGGGAACCTGACGATATGGACTCCCGGGGTTGAAGGATCAGTTATCCTGCCGTCAAGACCGTAATGAACCGCCTCTTTCATGCCATCTGCCTCCACAAACGATCCTACCGCAGTCTCAGAAGTTGGTTCCAATCTATAGACAGACTTGTCTGTCAGGGAATAAACATATAACGAACCGCGATATTCTGCAATCCCCACAGGATTATGTACATTATGTTTTGTCTTTGTTATTTCATTCGTTTTCTCATCATAATAACATAGGTCTCCACCAATGATCATATATATGCCATCCCCTCTCCGACACATCGGACATTGTGTTCCTGAATCACATATCTTCTTCTGATTCACAATATTCATAAGATAGCGACCTCCTCTTTTTCCATCCCAAAAATTTACATATATAGCTGAAGATGTAGATGTTATGTGATAACAGTAATTAAGATAAGATATTGTAACATTTTTTGTCACATTAATCACACCATCGCCAGCTATAAGAGTGTCACCATTTTCCATAACTGTATAATAACTTAATTGATATGGATAATCTGTTGTGTTAATTACATTTCCATTTGAATCTGTACTGATTATCTTTTGACGTAATGGAAATGTACCATAAGAAGTCAGAAAACTGAAAACAAATTCACCATCAGCGACTCCAACAGTGTCGATGCGCATATCCATTACCTCCTGATCATAAGGATTGAAATCAAACACCTTTACAGCATTCCATTGCTCTTGTGCGCTGGAACTCAGAACAGTCAATATCAAAGAAAATAGTGTAAATAACTTTTTCATAAGCCCAAACTGAATATTAAACTTATTCTACGTACAATGTTGATCCAAGTTCTACTTTGAATTCACCGTTAAAGATAGTATTTTGCTGATGATTAATTATAATATCCGTATTATTTTTTATCGTAGCATTGTGGATATCAACAAAATCCTTTGTGTATGTTGAATCATTTGTAATGTCTCCCTCCAGGAATATTGTCCTCCCGACGTTGTTGTTCGGGATGATTTGAAGCGACGGGTCACCGAACAGAATCCAGGTATTGAACATGTCTTTTGCTCGCCATAATGAGACTCCGGACTGATAGTTACCCATCATTTCACATGCAGCACTATAGCAAAGCATGCCTATTGTAACAAAATCTTCATCTATCAATTGTTCATTAAAACTATCTTGAGCATCCAAAGGCTCGTTCCACCATTGTTCTACTGAGGCGCCATAAAAACCTATACAACCTGTAGGTTTGCCAGTTGTAGGAGATTTTGCTCTCAGCCAGGTTTCAGCAAAACATGGGGTAGAGTCATTGTTAAACTCTCCTACAGAACATGCGACAGAAAAGACAAAAGGCAACTTGTCTTGGTTTTCAAGACTTAAAACATCACTATTCTTAAAATCACTTGTTTCCCATCTGTCTACAAAGCCATGTCCTGTATAATTAATGAGCGAAACTCCTGCATTGATTGAGTCAATTATGTCTGCTATATCTGGTTCTCCAGGGGCATCTAATAAATTTTGATTTCCTTGATAATACTCCAAAACACTTGAGTAATGGCCCAACAATAAATTACTTCTAATAATACGCATGTGCTGCCAGTTTGCTTCAAAATACCCATGCATTAAAGTGGTATAACCATTATATTCAAGAGAATAAATATCCATGGATAAGCTATCGGCAATTCCAATCCCCTTGTGAAACCAGTTTGATTCCAATTGATTCTCGTAAAGAATAACCTTATCCACCATCGTACGAACATCGCTTTTTGTTTCTGCCGAGAATCTTCCAATGACAATATCAGGGTAATTATCATTGCCATCTACAAGTGAAAAAATTGGATCCGATGCTCCATAATAAAAGAGAGAATCACCAGATTTAATCTTATCAAAATATCTCATATATGGTGTTGGAATTTGTGCGGAATCCCCAACCAACAGCACATAAGTCAAGTTGTTGTCAGCGTTGTATGCATTCTGGATATATGTCTTTAGGTGATCGGCAGTAGTGCCGACATCACTCATCTTGACCATGGTGGTGGGCAGGCCCATGTTGTTCTTGTGGATGATGAAGTTCCGCATTTCGGTCACAAAGGAGTCACAGCATATAACCAGCATCTTTGCCGCCGTCTCATCAAGTGAACGTGACGGTCCTGCCTCTTGTCGTGACGACTCCGACTCATTGCGGACATAATAGTCCGTATTCACGAACTTGTGCTTAATAAGCGGATAAAAATGATTGTTTACTGTTTTCTTATCAATATTTGAGTTGCCCCTCAGATCGTTTCCCGGGAATGATATCTCCACCTTAAGATAACTGTATGCACGCAGTGTGTTGGTGACGGGGTTGTACTTGAAAGGACATATCTGGATGTTTCCCCCTTTTATATCCCTGATATGGTACGTTTCACCGTTTATTACCGTCTCAGTGGGATAGAAGGAATTCCGGCTGTAGGTATCGGAGAAAACAATCTGTACATCGTTCCAACTATGATTCCTGCTTATAGAGCCCAGAGAAGGTGCTACAGGAATTGTATGGTCTGTGAAACGCTCCTCTATCACCCTTACCGTATAGTCGCTGTTTTCGGGGATGATAAAGCTTTTGGTAATTACCGGCAGGTCCGGATCGCCCTTCATTAGTGGGCTGTGGAACTCAGGCGCGTATATCTGATAATACCTCTCGTTGTCAATCAGCACGGGGATAGTATCAAACTCATCCAGGGTTATTTCAAAAGTGATATTTCCATTACTGCTGACTGCAGAACAGACCATATTTGTATTTGTGTCTGATACGGTATCATAACCGTTATTGGCAGAAACACCCATAACTGTTGATAATGAAACGCATAGCAGGGACACCATTGCCCTATTAACAGTGCAATTCATACCAGTGTCATTTGGTTAATATCATTCTCTTTGTATCTATTACAACCCCGTCTGTCACCAATGAATACATGTACATTCCTGCGTCAAGGCTTCTGCCTTCAATTACAAGATCTACAATTCCATGTCCGGATACTGTCATACTCTCTATCTGACGTCCATTCATATCATAAATGTAGAGCATCGCGTTCTGGACTCCGTCAGGTATGACACATTGTATAGTGGTATTCTCGGTAAACGGATTAGGGGTGTTCTGGTATAATCTGGCCAGACTGCCAACAGTTTCCATACCGGTAGTCCCGATTCCTCTCTGGATAGCCTTTGAAGAACCATCCTCCAGCTCACGAACCTTCTGATTAAGCTCCTGAATGGACTTAATTAGTATTGGTACAAGTTCCATGTAGTTGACGGAAAGATAGCCATTTGGGCCTTCCTTGACAAGTTCAGGATATATGGTCTGCAACTCTTGGGCTAATACTCCATAATGATCCGTCTTTAGTATTGGAGAATCCTCCGGGTATGCATAATGTGGAGTCTTGGCCGTATCGCCTAAATCAACCTCAATATTCTTTATCTTATATCTGACTACATTGATACCCATAACCTTCTCCAGATTACCATCGTCTATCTGCCTGATGTTTTCCTTAAGGCGAAAGTCTGAAGGTGTATTGTAATCTGAGGCTGTAAAACTGCCCACCACGTTGACATTCCCGTCAAAAACACCGGCCCAACGTCCACTTATATTAACTCCGTTAGAATAGTTGCCGGATGATGCAAACAGTCCCGTTCCATCGTTTTCTCCGATCAGAGAACAACAGATTCCAAAATTCCAACCATCGCTTGACCTACCAGCTTGAGAGAGTATTCCATATGATCTGCCGGTATTTAGCGCATCCTCTCTGAAAGTGCAAATGTTAATTCCATAATTGTAACAGTCTGGTTTAACCTCACATCCAACATTGATTCCATAGAAGCGATCGTGGTAGTTAGTGGCATTTTCCACTTGGGTTATATTGCTTATTTCAAGCGCACAATTATTTGATGTCGTACACATTGAGGAGAGCGAAAACGGAGAAGACGACGTAAACACATCTGAACTGGAATTTACATTGAATAATCCATCTCCGTAATTGTGATTACCAACAGTTGTATTACCATATTGGTCTACATATAATTGTGCATTTACAACAATATGCATAGAGCAAATGGCGCTAACAATAAGTATCAAACATCTTTTTTTCATAAAAAAGGCATTGGTTAGAATTATACATTACAGAGAAAAAAAGCCATACCACCATTCTCCATAAGCGTAGATATAAATGGTGTAATGACCTAAGGTCAAAGAAGAAAGATCAGCCTGAACACTATACGCAGATGCATAAGTCTGATCAAATACCGTCAGATTTGCAGAGTCTCTCACCACAATCTGCGATGCTGTCAGATTGCTGAACGATACGGTTATCACCTGGTCATCAATTGATGCCGTTACCTCACACTCAATAGAACGAGGGGCATCTTCAGGATCTATTACAGGTGGATCATTTTGGACCAAATGAATGTTATCGCCAGCTTGAAGAGCGATATTACCAATAATAAGCATAAAAACAAAAAATAATACCTTTTTCATAAACATCAATTTATTTGGTTAAATGCTCAAAAATAGGAATAACATCAGGTCATGTCCAAAGAATTATCTGGACAAAAAAGTGGACATTTTCAAAGAAATGCCTTACAGTGGTGCCTGAATGGCTCTTTTCAATTGCTAAATGCTATATATGGCAAGAAAATCTGATGAGACTTTTTGTGATAGCCTGTAAAGACGTTTCTTTACAGAGTCCGTCGTAATGGAAAAAAGTGACGCTATCTGTTCAATACCCAAGCCCTGGTTTTTAAGGATGATAGTAAGAATGTCTTTTTCTTTTATTTCTGGTATTTCTGCCTGCATGTCTGTTATGGTTTCCAGATAAGAACGTTTAAGCTGATTAAATAATGACTCCTTGTCATGCCTATTCAGTTCATTGACGTTCAACTTAAAGGAAGACAACATGTTGTATTCTGAAGTCATCCTGAAAGCCCTGTTACACATCTGTAGGCGGTTTGAATATGACCTTATTAGTAACGCTCTAGCTTCCGGATCATGATCGGAATAATCCTTTATCTTGGATTCAAGCATCTCTATTGTGCTTTTGCGGATTTCTTCCTCTTCTTTAAGGAGTTCTTGCTTCTTTTTCATTATCCGCTCTACTTCTCTATGCTTAAATGTGGAATAAATAAAAAAGAGTATTAAGGTTATCATAAATAGAGTGCCTGCAAGAACTATTATAATCACCTTATGGCGATGGGCATACTTCTCGCCTGTGACAATCTCCTTGTGCTGATATCGGATTTCTTCAATTTCACGTGCGCTTTCAATCTTGGTTATGGAATCATTCAGTTCTTTATATATTCTATGCCATTTTGCCGATTCCTCATCTTTATCAAGAATGGGTGACAGCTCCGATAGGCGGTCAGCATTGGCGCATCTTGTATAGAGTTCCAATTCATGTTTTAAGGATTCTTTTGAATAATAATAGGCTGAATCCAACAACTGCATCTCGTAGAAGATATCTGCCTTCACACTCAATCCTGCCGCGGTTTTAGAATAATCATTTATAGTTTTCAGATAATAATTGACGTATTCTAAAGCCTTATGATAATTGTTATAATAGTGTAACTGTATTTTTGCCAGACTAAGAGCTGATGCTGTTCTCATGCTCCTTGAGAAATTAGAATCGATGAATATTCTAGTGAAAATGCTGTCTGCCAGCAAAAAGTCTCTACTGTACAAGGCACATAACCCTAGCTCATTGTAAGAATAGTTATAGATTTTTGGTTCATCAAGCCTTTCCCCATTCAATAAGCTGCAGTAGAATGCGTGCATAGCTTTATCCAACATCATATGTTTAAGATAGAGGTTTCCTAATTCTATCTCTGTAAGTGAATAATAACGCGATAATGTGTCAGGAAATAAATCTTTTGCCCTCAGATAAGTATCTATGGCCGAAAAGTCATTACCAAGTTCTTTATACACGCACCCCTGGGTATACCAAGCCATTGCAGAGCGGTAACTCTTGCGGTGAGTACCGTAATAGTCTGTGGCAGTCAGAATAAGGCTGTCGGATGTGATGGGTTTGTATTGTTTGTAGTCCGCCTGCGTTTTGAGGACGGCATACCATGCACGGTCGCGGCGGGAATCTGGTAAGGGCATGGATGACAGTATGGAATCGGCTGTGGTGGGATTAGTCTCAAGTAGAGACTCTGCGTACAACAATTGCTTGTGCTCAACATTTATTCCACAGGATGTGATGAGCATTATCAGTAGCAATATTGGACCAGACTTCAACACGTTGTTATCAGTTAGTTTCTGCAAACATACTGATAATATTCCAATAATTGCAATAATATTAAGATGTCCGGTTTAACTGGACTGTCAATGTCTGACTTTATTTGCGCTCTTGCCTGAGTTGACGGTATTTCTCTTTGTTCTTTTCGCGCCGCTCCTGGCGTTCTTTACGCTTGCGTTCTTTCTTTTTCTTTTCGGATTCCGCCTGCCTGGCTTTTTTCTCAAGCCTTTCTATGTTCTTCTTGTGTATATCGACTGTCTTTTTCTTGCTCTTGTTCTTGACCAGTTCCTGCGGCTTCTGTTCGGTGAGAGGTGTTTCCTGTACATTCCACAAATCTGTCTCATGAGTCCAGTCCTGTCTGAGTGCCCAGCTTCTTGTTATATACCAGATGCTTTCGGCATGACGTTTTTCATCGTAATCGCCGGTATCCCACTTGCCGTTGCCGTTTTCATCATTGAACATTGAGATGAAGTATGTGCCCGGTGTTAGCAGATAGAAAGTGACGTTGCCGTTCTCAACCTTTCCGGAGTTGACAACCTTGCCCGAACTGTTGTGGAGGCGCACCGTGTAACCCGGTTGGGGGTTTGCCACGTTGACAGTAAGGGTGCTGTACATATTGAGTGGGTTGAACTTTAGGGTAGACTCTATCCTGTTGTTATGCAATCCGTAAATTCCCTGTATGCTGGCTGAGTCTATGGTTATCTTGAACGTTTGCTCGGGTTTCCACTCTCCGTAGATGTAGTATCTGAAAATGTTAAGGGAGTCACGTTCCATTTCATAGGGAACGGTTTGCCATACGGTATCTATTTTCTGATACAGATGTACGGCAGAGTCAGACAGGAATGTAACAGGCTCCCTGAAATCAAGCGTGACCTGTTTTAGCACATGCATAGTACCTGAGGTCAAGCTGTATTCCAGGAATTTTGTTTCAGGCTCCAGGAGCTTGACAATGCCTAATGAATCGCCTGCGCGCTCAAGACGGCGGATCTGCCTGTCAAGTTCTTTCTTATCCTGTTCGGCCTTACGGGCTTCTTCCTGAAGTATCTTTGCCCTGCTCTTCTTGGGGATAAGGTTCAGGGTGTCAGTTCTTGAAGCCAGATTTCCGGCGGTATCGGTAGCCAGATATGTTACACTTATGCTAAGTGTATCCTTATAGTATGTAAGAGTATCCTTCATCCAGAACGTGAGGGTGTCATAACGTTCACTGTGATGAAGCACGTATGAGTCTTCAATATCAAAGTTCAACCCATCTATCGTGGGCATGGAATCAAGCGGCAGGGCAAATCTGAGAGAGAATTTCTCATGGGTGGGACGCTCTGCCGCGGTCATGTACTGGATAGTGGGCAATGGCTTGAATGCCAGTAATGTTATGTTGTCGGGAAGGTAGTGTGTGTATTGGACAGATATGGTTGTATCAACCCTTCCGTCGGCTGTAAACAGGGTGTCCTGGCGGAATCTCTGTTCGGATGTAGGAATGATGACCGAATCCATCCAGGCTATCATCTCATTGCGCTGTGAGTAGCTGAACGTCTGGTCCATATCCATTACAGCATATATTCTGTATTTGCCCGGTGCAATGCCTCTGACTGTAAAATGACCGCTCTCGTCCGTTCTGGATACCCTTTCAAATGGTTTTGTGGTGAATGCAGAGTCTGAGAGGTCGCTGTGCAGTCCAACTGTTATGCCTTTTACGGGTTCCAGGTCCTCGGCGTTGAGGACGTAACCTGAGACCTCAAGTGTGTCTATGACATCACCCGTACTGAAACGGAAGCAATAGTCACCAAGAGGGTTGCCCTCATTGTTGTCAACAATTCCGTCGGCAAAGTCTATGGAATATGTGGTGTTGGGTTTGAGCGAGTCAAACAGTTCCACCTGGATTTTCTTACCCGTAACCTTGATTTCGGGCTGTTCTGTCTGAGGAGGGGAGATGACTACTTTCTCATTGGCGTTCTCCAGCTTGATGAACTCGTTGAAGTCTATGGTCACCTTCCTGGTCTTGACTCCGGTGGCTCCGTTATCAGGATGGCTGCCCGTTATCCGGGGCGGTGTCTCATCAAAAGCACCGCCGTCGGGATTACCTACCGCCGCACAACCTGACAATGCGGCAAAGGTCATTAAAGCCAATGCCGCATTGTAAAATGTACGGGTTATCTGAGGGTTCAATCCTTGAACTTTTTGAATATGACGCATGAGTTATGCCCGCCGAATCCGAAAGTATTGGACAATGCTGCGCGCACCACTCTCTTTTGAGCTTTGTTGAAAGTAAAGTTCATCTGATAGTCTATCTGCTCGTCCTCATCGCCCTCCTCATGATTGATGGTGGGGGGAACGATGTCATTATTGACGGCAAGCACTGTGGCTATAGCCTCAATTACACCGGCACCGCCGAGCAGATGTCCGGTCATGGATTTGGTCGAACTCAGGTTCATGTCATATACATGATTGCCGAATACGGCCTTAATGGCTTTGCATTCTGCTATGTCGCCCAGAGGAGTGGATGTTCCGTGCATATTGATGTAGTCAATATCCTGGGGTTTCATACCGGCATCGTCAAGGGCTTCCTGCATGACACGGATGGCTCCGCTTCCTTCGGGATCCGGTGCAGTCATGTGGTATGCATCGGCTGTAGCGCCCCATCCTGCAACCTCGGCGTATATTTTTGCGCCGCGGGCAATGGCGTGCTCATACTCCTCCAGGATAAGGATTCCGCCGCCTTCACCCAGAACGAATCCGTCACGGCTGGCGCTCATGGGGCGCGATGCCGTCTCTGGTGAGTCATTGCGGGTGGAGAGTGCGTGCATTACTCCGAATCCGGTTATTCCGCAGTCTCCAAGTGCGGCCTCGGCACCACCGGTGACAATGACGTTGGCTTTACCCAAACGTATCATGTTAACGGCATCAATGATGGCGTGCGTGCTGGATGCGCAGGCCGATGAAGTTGCGTAATTGGGTCCCTTGAGCTTGTACATGATGGATATCAGTCCCGAAGCTATGGAACCCAGGATCCTGGGCACAAAGAACGGGGTGACCTTGAGTTCCTGACCAAGTTTCTTCTGTTCATGGATGGTATCTATACCCTCCTCGAAGGAGTCCACACCGCCCATACCGAAACCAAGGATCACGCCTATGCGGTTAAGGTCCTCTTTCTCCAGATCAAGGGCCGAATCCTGTATGGCCTGGACAGCCGAAGCCACTGCAAAATGACTGTATTTGTCAAGTTTGCGCGCCTCCTTGCGGTCCATATACTGTGAGATGTCAAAGTTCTTGACCTGACATCCTATCTTGACCTTGGTCTGTATGGCGTTGGTGTCAAAATTGGTAATAGGACCGGCACCGCTTACACCCTTCAAGGCATTATCCCAGAATTCGGGAATAGTATTGCCTATAGGGTTGACGGTTCCCAGTCCGGTTACGACAACTCTTTTAAGATCCATCTTTATGAAAGGAAGATTGCTGATTACTTGGTAGCTGCCTGGCTGATGAGCTCGATAGCCTCACCTACGGTTGTGATCTTCTCAGCCTGATCATCGGGAATTGAGATGCCGAACTCCTTCTCGAACTCCATGATGAGCTCTACGGTGTCCAGTGAATCTGCACCCAGGTCTGCTGCGAAACTAGCCTCGGGAGTAACCTCTGATGCCTCAACACCAAGTTTGTCAACGATGATAGCCTGAACTCTCTCTGCAATCTGTGAATCTGCCATAATTGTAAATTTTAAGTATTAAGAATGAATTTGGCTGCAAAGAAACCCATTTTCGGCAAGCGTCACAAACAAAGGAAAAACAAAACGGAGTGTTGATGCACAAAACCCGTCAGCGTGTGCAATGCGATTTGGGCTCCAATGGTTGCCTATTCAGAAAATATCAGTTACTTTTGCATATCCTTAAGTAAGAAGCTATAACAGTCATGACATTCAGCCAGGAAAGTTTTGAGGTTTTTGAGCGTGCCATCAGGGACTATCACAAGACCGATGACGTTGATACTCCCATTGTCAATCCGTACCAAGCCAAGAGCATCAGTTACTATCTTTATCTCAAGAATTGGATTGATACCGTACAATGGCATCTGGAGGACATCATACGCGACCCTGGGATTGACCCAGTAAAGGCTCTTGTCATAAAACGCCGTATAGACCGTTCCAATCAGGAACGCACAGACCTGGTTGAGCTGATAGACAGCTATTTCCTGGACAGGTTCAGTGGTGTTAAGACACTTCCGGACGCCACTATCAATACCGAGAGTCCTGCATGGGCTGTTGACCGTCTCTCAATTCTGGCTCTCAAGATATTCCACATGAGTATTGAGGCGGGCCGTACCGATACTCCAGCTGATCAGCAGAAACGTTGCAGGGAGAAACTATCGGTGCTCCTGGAGCAGAAGAAAGACCTTTCGACCGCCATTGATATGCTGTTGGACGATATGGCTGCCGGACGCAAGTACATGAAAGTCTACAAGCAGATGAAAATGTACAACGATCCCACCTTAAACCCTGTTCTCTACGGACAGAATGGATCCAAATAAGCCCAAATACAAGAATGTACTGTTAATCCGCTTCTCCGCAATAGGAGACGTGGCTATGACTGTTCCTGTTATACACTCTCTTGCTACGGCCTATCCCGATGTGCATTTCACCATGCTGTCAAACGTAAGGTTCGCCCCTTTATTTGAGCACCTGCCTGACAATGTTACATTTATGGGTGTGGACCTCAAGAGGGATTATCATGGCTTTGGAGCAATGCTCAAGCTATTCCATAAGCTTAGCAGGAATCATTTTGACGCTGTGGCAGACCTTCATGGAGTTTTGCGTACTACTGCTCTCTCAATATTCTTCAGGTTGAGTTTCAGGAAGGTAAGCCGGATAAACAAGGACCGTGGCTTACGTAAGCGTATGACACGCCTCAAGAATAAGGACCTGTCAAATAAGACCACATCTTTTGAACGTTACCGCCAGGTCCTTGAAAATCTAGGGTTTAAGTTTAATCTTGATTTCAGTTCCATATTCGGGCCAGACGGCGCGGACCTGTCAGGAATATATAATATAGTAGGCGCTAAGGACTGTAAGTGGATTGGAGTGGCTCCTTTTGCCGCCCATAAGGGTAAGATATATCCGCTATACCTCATGGAGGATGTGGTGTCCCAGATTGACAGTGCCTGTCTGTGCCGCCAGTTTGTGTTTGCCTATGGCAAGGAGCGTGTCCTTGTCGAGGAGTGGGCTCGGAAATACCGTTCGGTAGAGATAATAGACACACGTCTGGGTATGGAAGGTGAACTTGTTCTGATGAGCCACATGGATGTAATGTTGGCCATGGATTCATCAAACATGCATCTGGCATCGCTTACCGGTACGCCTGTGGTTTCAATATGGGGAGCCACACACCCTGTTGCCGGATTCATGGGCTGGGGCCAGAAGCCATCGGACTGCGTACAGCTGGACCTTCAGTGCCGTCCGTGCTCCATCTACGGCAAGAAAGAGTGCATGTACGGCGATTACCGCTGCCTTACCGGCATTGATCCTGATACCGTTTTCAGCAAAGTCAAAAAGTATCTCTGACACATTGGGGACGGTAACACATTGGGGACGGTTCTCTGCGTGTTGCAAAAAATTTGCAACACGCAGAGAACCGTCCCCAATGTGTTACCGTCCCCAATGTGTTAGAGATAGAGCGGGAATTCGGGTCCCATATTGAAGAGAAGATCCACCGCACTTAAATTTCCGATGAATCCGTACTTTTGCTTGAATACCTGCCAGTATTCTATGGGGTTTTGCGGTTCGGTTTTTGCCGGCTCTATAAGGTTGCGCAGATCCAGGATATTATCTGTATTGCGATTGTATGATTCCGTAAGTTTTACAGGTTTCTCTATCCCGGCCAGTTCCATTATGCGTAGTGTCAGTTCGGTGTTGAAATCAATAAGGAACTCATACTTCTTTTCATAGAAGGGACGGAAATCATCCTGATAATAAATGAAAAAGGGGCTGTTCATATAGGCGGATTCCAATGCGTTCCAATGCTGGCGGCGCCACTCTCCGTGGTCGCTTATGCGCACATCCTTCATGAGCTGCTTGGGAGTATCGGCCTTTACTATTGGAATGGTAAGGGCCTGGATTCCGTTTGCTGTAGCTATCCTGCAGCGGTTACGGTAGGTCTGCTTGCAGTAGTTGTCATACTGCTCTATAAGCACATCACCGCCACTGTTGATGGCGGTGAAGAAACTGACTGGCGGCAGATATGCCGAACTGAGCAGGACAGACTCCATCAATTGTACTTTTTGACGGATCGGAACAGACGGTTCCAGCGTATCTTGCCCTTCTGACCCCAGTTTTTGTCTTTGTCAAGCGAGAGCCAGATAAATACAGGACGTCCTACAATGTGGTCCTCGGGTACATAACCCCAGAAACGGGAGTCGGCACTGTTCTGACGGTTATCGCCCATCATCCAGTAATAATCCATCTTGAAGGTATAGCTGTCAGCCTTCTGACCGTTTATCAGGATTGTGCCGTCGCGCTCCACCTTAAGGTCATTGCCCTCATAAACCTTAATGATACGCTCATAGAACGGTAGGTTTTCAAGATTGATCTGTATTGTGGCACCTTTGGCCGGAATCCATATGGGACCATAGTCATCAACGGTCCACTTGGTGTTCTTGTTTTGCGGGAACAGCCACTCGGACTCTTCGGGGAGATACCTTATAGGACTGATGTCTGCAACTATCTCTGTATTGGATGAAAGAATGTCTGCAGCCTTTCTGGTGAGCGGGATGACTACAGAACCCTGTCTGTTCTGAGAATTTGGAAGGTCCTCCTGGCTGAGATTCAATTCTTTACGCAGTTTTTCGGGAATTGCACGCTTTAGCACAACGTTGTAGTTGGTCTGGGCTGCATCGGGCTCCTTGTTGGCCACCCCGTCCAGGTAGATTATGCCGTCCTTGATTTGGAGTGTCTGGCCGGGCAGTCCTACGCAGCGTTTCACGTAGTTCTCGCGGCGGTCAACCGGACGTGCCATTATCTTGCCGAATACCTGCTCGTTCTGAGTGATGTACTGTCTGCCCACCTTGTAATAGAAGTCATATACGTGTCTCTGTTCAAGGGTGGAGAGGCTGTCCATCTCAATATCCCTGCAACGGCTCTTGCCGATCGGATATAGGATCATGCCGTAATAGTCGGCACTTGAATACTTGGGGTTGGTCACGATAGTATCGCCGGCAGGGTAGTTGAACACTACGATATCGTTCAGCTTGATCTTGCCGAATCCCTTGATACGCTCATAAGGCCAATGCGGCTTGTCAAAATAACTCTTGCCTCCACCGGGGAATGTGTTCTGGGTGAGCGGCATGGTGAGCGGAGTGATAGGCTTACGGGGTCCGTAGGCAACCTTGCTTACGTAGAGATGGTCGCCTACCAGCAATGACTTTTCGAGTGATGAAGAGGGGATGGCGTAGTTCTGGAACAGGTAGATGTTTACAAAGTATACGGCTACAAGCGCAAATACTATGGCATCGACCCAACCCATAATCTGATACAGTGTCTTGTTCTTGAGCTGTTTCCACCAGTCCCATTTTATGATACGGGTTGTGAAGGCGTCAAGAATGAACGGGATGATGATTATACCCAGCCAGCTCCTGACCCAAATCAGGAAAAGGATGTAAAGAGCCAGATAAATACCGGCCTTTATCCACTGTTTCTTTGTTACCTCTCCAAACTTTTTCATTGCGTTATGAAAGTGAGTCCATAAGGTCATCCATCTTAAGGAATCCCTTGTGGTTTACTGTATATTCGGCTGCCAGAACGGCTCCCAGTGCAAGGCCGCTGCGGTCTTTGGCATAATGGATTATCCTGATGAAGTCTGCGCTTGAGTCATAGGTAATCTCATGGATTCCGGCTATCTCGCCCTGTCGTAAGGAGTCAATGCGTATATCCTGAGGCTTGTATTGGGTGGTTCCGGTTATTGTTCCGTCGGGATTGAGCAGAGTTCCTTTGCTCCAGCCCTCTTTGCGGTCCAATTGGCTTATAATACCTTCGGCCAATGTGATGGCTGTCCCGCTGGGGGCATCCAGTTTGTGTATGTGATGAGTCTCGGACATTGAGACCTCATACATGGGATAGCTGTTCATGAGTTTGGCAAGATAGGTGTTGACTCTTGAGAACAGAGCCACTCCGATGCTGAAGTTGCTTGACCAGAACAGGGTATTGGCTCCGTCCTTGCAGAGATCCTTCATCTCGTCACGGTGCTGCTCCATCCATCCGGTACTGCCGCTCACTACCTTTACGCCAGCCTTGAAACATTTGAGTATATTGTTATAGGCTTGTGTGGGGGCGGTGAACTCAATTGCAACGTCGGCATTCCTGAACCCGGGACTGTCAAAATCCTGCGGGTTGTCGATGTCAATCTTACATACTACCTGATGACCGCGGGACAGAGCTGTCTTCTCTATCTCGTGGCCCATCTTGCCATATCCTATAAGTGCTATCTTCATTTTAACTATGGCTATTGGCTGTTAGAACATACTCTGGGTGTTCTGCTGAACATGCTGAAGTATGCTGCTGAACTTGTTGTCAAGGGTTGTTGCTGTTAGGGTTTTCCAAACCTCATACTGTGAAGCCTGCAGGGCTTTCTTGTAACGTTTGTCAAACTTGGCAATGATCTGGTCGTAGGTTTTCTTGGCCGCAGCGTTATCAAACTGTACATTGGCGGGGGTCTGTTGTACACCCATCATGTTATTACCACGTCCGCGGAAACCTCCGTTCTGCATCATCTGAAACTCCCTGACAGCCATCTGCAGGTTGCGGCATATCTCCTCAAACTCCTGGGAATAGAGCTTGATCATCTTGTCAAACTGTTTCTCTGTCAGGTCCAGACGGCCTGCTACATCCTGGATCTTAGCGTTGGCGATAGAGTCGGACTCCAGTTCATAGAAAGGCTTTTCCATTGCTCCCATAGGCATTCTTCCAGGTCCGCCCATCGGACGTCCGCCCATGGGACGACCGCCCATGGGCTGTGCTGATGCCAATATTGCTACAAAGCAGGCTGCGATAGTGAAGATGATCTTTTTCATTGTGTCTAGTTTTTTGTAATATTCGGTAGTAATAATATCGTGCTGTTGGTTTGAAGTTAAACAAAGATTCTCTTTCCGGCGTATGACCGGGAAGAGAATCTCTGATATTATCTATTTGATTTAATAGACATTAGAGCTTGAGTCCGGCAGCAACGAACAGGGATGCTCGTTGCTGCCGGATTAAAGTTTTACAACTTTGGTCCGGCAGCGACCAGAGCCTTGCCGGCCTCGTTGCCCTCGTACTTCTTGAAGTTCTTGATGAAGCGTGCAGCCAGATCCTTAGCCTTCTCTTCCCACTCTGCGCGGTTCTGATAGGTGTCGCGAGGATCAAGGATGCCCCATGCCACACCGTTGAGCTGTGTGGGAACCTCCAGATCAAAGTACGGGATCTTCTTGGTGGGAGCGTTCAGGATGTCACCGCCCAGGATAGCATCGATGATACCACGGGTGTCGCGGATAGAGATACGCTTGCCTGTGCCGTTCCAACCGGTGTTTACCAGATAAGCCTTGGCACCGCTCTTCTCCATCTTCTTGACCAGCTCCTCGGCATACTTGGTAGGATGCAGCTCCAGGAAAGCCTGGCCGAAGCAAGCTGAGAATGTGGGAGTAGGCTCGGTGATACCGCGCTCTGTACCGGCCAGCTTGGCTGTGAAACCTGACAGGAAGTAGTACTTGGTCTGCTCGGGAGTCAGGATTGATACGGGAGGCAGTACGCCGAATGCATCGGCTGACAGGAAGATAACGTTCTTGGCATCGGGACCGGCGCTCTTGCCGTTTACCTTCTGGGCAATCTTCTCGATGTGGTCGATAGGATATGATACGCGGGTGTTCTCGGTAACGCTCTTGTCGGCAAAGTCAATCTTGCCGTCCTTGTCAACAGTTACGTTCTCAAGCAGAGCGTTCCTGCGGATAGCGTTGTAGATATCGGGCTCTGACTCCTTGTCCAGGTTGATAACCTTGGCATAGCAGCCGCCCTCCAGGTTGAATACGCCCTCGTCGTCCCATCCGTGCTCGTCATCACCGATGAGCAGGCGCTTGGGATCGGTTGAAAGGGTGGTCTTACCTGTACCTGACAGACCAAAGAATATAGCGGTGTTCTTACCCTGCATATCGGTGTTGGCCGAGCAGTGCATTGAAGCGATACCCTGCAGAGGCAGATAGTAGTTCTGCATTGAGAACATACCCTTCTTCATCTCACCGCCGTACCATGTGTTGATGATAACCTGCTCGCGGCTTGTGGTGTTGAAGGCAACGCAGGTCTCTGAGTTCAGACCCAGCTCCTTGTAGTTCTCAACCTTAGCCTTTGATGCGTTATAGATAACGAAGTTGGGCTGGAACTTCTCAAGCTCCTCAGCTGTAGGCTGGATGAACATGTTCTTTACGAAGTGTGCCTGCCATGCAACCTCAACGATAAAGCGTACGGCCAGACGGGTAGCCTCGTTAGCTCCGCAGAATGCGTCAACTACATAAAGCTCCTTGCCTGAGAGCTCCTTGATGGCAATCTCCTTAACCTTGGCCCATACATCCTCTGACATGGGGTGGTTGTCGTTCTTGTACTCATCGGTTGTCCACCATACCTTGTTCTCGCTCTGAGCATCCTTTACGATGTACTTGTCCTTAGGCGAACGGCCTGTGTAGATACCGGTCATTACGTTAACTGCGCCCAGCTCGGTGTTTACGCCCTTGTCGAAACCCTCGAGTCCGGCTTTTGTCTCCTCCTTGAACAGTTCCTCATAAGAAGGATTGTGTGCGATCACGGTTGAACCGTTGATTCCGTACTTGCTTAAATCGATTTTTGCCATTGTTTTTATAGTTTGATTGTTACTGAACTTACAAAACCGTAACCGGTTTTCAAAGGCTTTTTTAAAGCACCCTTGTAAACCGGCTACAAAAGTAACTCCTTTTTGAGGGATGGAGAAATTCAAAAAGCCTTTTTGCTCACACGCGCACATTATTTAATATTTTGTAACAAAAGTGCTTTCTTGAGTTTGCAAAAAGAGGGCCGGAGTAGTTCCGACCCTCAAAATGATACAAAGTGGGGCTACCCCAATTGTACTATCTGGCGGGAGCCAAAGCCGGTTGGTCGCTTACATTGTTATGGATGTCCTCAAAAGCATCCACTACATCCTGAGTGACCTTCAAGGTCAGAACGTATCCGTTTATAAAGGTAAATACGACATCGGCCTTTCTGGCTTGGACGGTGGCGTTCTTATGGCAGAAAATCCTGATTTTGCAGCCATCGGCTGATGTCTCCGCAATTTCCGCCCCCAGCCAGTCAACGTCTTTCTTTATCTCAGATATCGCTGAAATGAAATCCTTTACGGTTATGACGGTATCTATTTCATATCCTGAAAGATAGAGCGAAGTTTCCAGCATCCGGACTTCCTGCTGTTCCTCATCGTCCGTAACTGACTCCTGGTTTTCACAACTCAGCATAGCCAATACCGACAGGCAGGCTAATGCTAACCATTTTATAGTTTTCATATTTGTATTTCTCTTAATTAGTTGATAGAATATACTTTATTCACTTATGTAAACCTTCTTGCCGTTTATAATCATCAGTCCGTGACCGACAGGAGCAGACAGTCTGCGTCCGTACAGGTCATACATAATGGTTTCAGTTTCAGAAGAATCGGCAATTACTTCTATCATGCCGGTAGGATAACCGTCCAATCCGAAACCTGATGAGCGTGTGTTCTTGGATTTGGGTATCGCAAGCCAAGCCTTATGGGCTCCGATATTGAAGGCGCCACCATCAGGTGCAGCCCAATACCAGCCGGGTACATCCTTAAGGTCACTGCCTGAGGGGCCAAGTGACAGCTTGTAGAACAGACTGCTCTCAGGGGCATATGTAAGGGTGTCAACATCAGTACCGATGAGCAGATTGTTGAAACTGTTACTATAATTTCTGCCGGCTAGCTGCAGTTTGAACAATCCGCCGTTACCGTTGTCAGTTGCAAGGATTACAGCTAATCCGGCCGGAACTGTATTGCTTTCAATGATATCGGCTAATGATTCATAAACAAGTCTGCCGTCAGGGGTGATGTCCGTTACTATCAGTGCCGAAAGGCCATCTGGTAATAAGTAATCCGCATCCGAATAGAAGAATGTGGCGTATCCGGCATCGGTTATCTGAACCTCTATCTCTTCGGCCGGGTATGTTTTGTCGTCTACCTCAATGTTCCTGAACAGTTTCCAGCCATCGGCATTCCTGTAAGCCTCAACGGTTCCGTCCGGCACAAAGAGTGTGGCGTTGTTGAATACGCTCTCTGTAAACGGTCCGGCGTATCTTTGCTCAGGGATATCCTCATCCAACGGTTCAAATAAGACTGCATCCAATAAAAGTTGCGATGAATATTGTTCGCAAGTCTGCTCGTACACCAGGGACTTGATATCTATATAAATAGTTCCGGAACCCTCAGGAATAACCAACGTATCAGCTATGGTTATCAGATCATATCCGGAGATATCGTTTTGATAGGGGACCTCACTGACCACAATCCGTTTCCTTCCTTTTGCATCTATAACGGTGTCGCTCCTTAAGGAATTAAGCAACTGATTACCATTGCCGGTAGATATGATAGGATGGATATTATTGGGTAATCCCTGGGGACTGGGCAGGATTCCTATTCTTACCCGGTATTTACCGGCTACGACAGAAGTTGTTGATAATCTGCATGTCCAGTCAAAACGGCTGCCTTTTATAAGCGATACGTTCCTGCCTAATTCTGAATTGAAGGTTTTGGTAACTTCATTATCATAAGGTATAATTTCATCCGATCCAACCAGTATAGCTTGAGGTTCGCTGCTAACCAGCATATTCACGGGATGGTCACTCAGCGATGTTACAGTTGTTATGTCCGGACAGCCACTGAATGCATTAAGACCTATTTCAGGTTTTCCCTTTATAATTACTGATTCAAGGTTTCTGCAGTTTTTGAAGGCTCCGGTTCCGATAGATTCAACATTTTTGGAAACAGTTACCGATTGCAGTTTCCTGGTTTTTACAAATGCATTGTCTGCTATCCTGGTTACGGTATTGGGTACGTAATAGTCAGGATTAATGCGGGCTACCGGATAAGCCAGCAGTTCATCACCGGACTTGTTGAACAGGACTCCTTCTGTTGATGAATAATTGGGATTGCCGTTCAGGACATTGATTGCGGACAGGAATTTTGCCTGTTCAAATACTCCTGGCCGGATATCCTTTACATATTCAGAAAGATTGATTTCGTCAATATGTCCAACGTTAAAGGGTTCTGAGGAATTGACGATGTCATCAAGGATTGTGATGGAATGTATGCCGGTTCCCAGATAAATGTGATAATCGGCAGGACTCTCAAATGTATAAATGGTGCCGGGTGAAACTCTTCTCATGATCTTTGTATCAGAGAAAGATATCGCGATAGACTCCAGATTCTGGCATCCTTGAAAATAATCAGTCACATAGTAAGAACCTCTGATGATTCCGTTATAATCATAGGCATCAACATACTTGAATTCAACTCCCTGGGCATTGATCAGCTTGACAGACTTGGGTATATATACACTTTTGAGATTAACCATTCCACTGAAAGCGCATCCGGGTATGGTGTCCCAGGCAAACTCCAGATTGTAACCTCCGCCCCTGGGGCCTGCGGTCTCCAAAGCAGGACAGCCTTGGAACGGATGATATGAGATCCTTTCAAAAGTGGCCGTAGAAGGAATTGACAGGTAAGAGAGCGAATAACAGTTGTTGAATACTCCGCTTATATCGGTCACACCTTCCGGGATAATGAGAGATTCCAATGAACTGCAATCAAAGAAAGCAGCTTCACCGATGCTCTGTATGCTGGCCGGCAGGTCAATGTTCTTGAGTTCAAAGCATCCTTCAAAAGCATTTGACGCAATACCTTTCACTCCCGATGGTATGACAGATGTCTTGCATCCGGTAACAAGAATGTCGTTCCGGGAGTCTATTATTGAGTTGCAGTTCCCGCGGCTGTTGTAGTATTGGTTTCTTGGATCAACCATGATTGATGTCAGATTGTTACAACCGTAGAATATCCCGATATCTATGTCATTAACGTTTTGCGGTATCGTTATGGATTCAAGTGAATTGCAACCGCTGAAAGCATACCGTCCAATGCTCAACAGCGTCGATGGCAGGGTTGCAGACTCAGGTCCTCCGCACCATTTGAAAGCATAACTCTCCAGTCGGGTAATACCTTCAGGAACGGTAGTGCTCTTGCATCCGGCTATCAATGTGTTGGTTGCAGTATTAACAATAGCATTGCAGTTATCACGGCTGTCATAAACCTTGTTGTCGGGATCGACTTTAATTGACGTCAGGTTGGTAAACCCGTCAAATGCCTTGCCCTCGATGGATGTAACGGCATCTCCTATTATGATATTCCTGATGCTCTCCCTTGATGATTTAAAGATAAAGGACATGGCAACTGAATCCCAGTAGTTCCAATAAACAGTCTCTATATTGTTACAACCCTGGAAAGCACGATAATCTATGGTCCATAAATTTGCAGGGACGTTGATTGAAGTCAGGCTGTTACAATCGCCGAAAGCATAATAACCGATAAACTCCAACCCGGAAGGTAATTCTATGTTTTTTAAGTTATTACATCCGGCAAATGCATGAGCGTCAATATTCTTCAGGCCGGATGGTATTTGTATTGATTCCAGTAATGAACATCCGCTGAAAGCGTAATTCGGGATAATTGTAACAGAATCACCCAATACCACATGCTTGAGTTTTGTGCGATTGTATCCTGTAATGGCTGTAATGGGAATAGAGGGGTTGTTCCAGTAAAGTGTTTCCAAATCATCGCAATCCAGAAATGTCAGCAGGCCTATGCTTTTAATATCCTGATCTATTGAAAATGAGGTTTTGCCCTTAGTGCCCCAGAAGGCGCAGTCTCCCAGGTTAGGTGCACTGGAGGGGATTGTGGTGTTGTTGCAGCCTGCAATAATTGTATTGGTTGCGGTTTCAATAACGGCATTGCAGTTGTCACGGCTGTCATATTTGGGGTTCCCTGGAGCTACGGTAATCGTGGTCAGGCTCCGGCATCCATAGAAAGCCCCGTCCGGTACATATGTTACAGAGGCCGGTATGGTAATCGATGTCAGTCCTTTACTGCCTCTGAAAGCCATATCGGTTATGGTAGTTACAGGATGTTCAGCTCCATTACGGTTTATTGAAACCGGAATTGAAACTTCTCCTTCATAACTGTCAGCGACACCCATGTTGGTAACGGCCGCTATCATTCCGCTGGGACTGGTTGCGGTGGTATCTTCTAGCAGACGATAGTAGATTCCGTCAACTTCAAATATCGGTGATTGTGCATATACGCATGTGATTGAAACAAGCGTCAGCATTGATATGATAAACCTTTTCATATAATCGTGTCTGTTTATGAGTAATACCATTAATGCTTGTCCTCAGGACCATTCTCTCCCGAGTAGACTGAATATGGGACAATTTCAATGAAGCTGAAGGGGAAAATTGCATCTTCCTGGGACATCTGCCTCAGGCGCAGGTAGTGGTCCTGGTCAGCTTTCATATATGTTTCACAAACAATTTTGCGATAGCAATTCATATCCACACGGATGGGATCTCCGGAGTTATCCGTTGAATAACTTGCGGTATATGAGTCTGGAGCTTTCATAAAGCCGTGTTTACGTAAAAGATTGTCATTGGCATCCATTGCCTCCTGTGTTTCCAAGTCACGGTCATATACTCCTCCTATAGCAGGATCCGATAGTGATACGTGCATATCAACAGGTTTAGCGCACGGAACCAGGTTGTCGGCTTCGTTTCCGAAATAAAACAGGATATCACCACGATCGTTCCTCCATGCTGATGCTAGTGAATTGTTCCAGATACGTATCTCATAAAGGCCGTCACTGGATACAGGCGGCAGGCGGAAAGTGATATCATATGCTCCTCTGAGAGTTATTTCATCGCCATAGTATGTTCCGAAAGTTCTGTCCCGGTATCTGACATAAAACTCTGTCGGTTCATTCCATTTTACATTCCTGCAGTATCCTTTCAGGTATTTCATTGACATCTTGTTGAGGTTATTGTTCTGATAATCACCGTTCAGACGTCCGCGACCACCGCTGTTGATGAAATCCGGCGACATAGTGCTGGCCATGACTCTCATCCTGGTCTGAAGTACCGTGTTACGGGTAAAATCATCATAGACCAGCAGTCTGTTGATATAATGATAACCGCCGTTCGTGCAGTTTCCGCTTGCGTCCTTGTCTATTTTGATACCCTCAGCTGTTAGGCCGGTTGATTCGGTACCCTTGCGGTTAATGAATATGCCAAGTGGGCTTTGCCATGTTCCGCCAGGGTAAGGTGTGCTGATTCGCATGACTGAATGCGGGAGCAGTGTCTCAAAGAAGTCCTCCACGTCATACTCCTTCAAGTAAAGACGTCGCTTAATCAGTTCCTTTTGGCTGGTGTTGAACTGGTCATACGGAAGCCAGCACGGCAGGATGTGATATGAAATCAGTTTGTTGAGTGAACTGGACCTGGAGTCATCAGGAAGTCCTTTGCCTTCGGGATAAACCTTTTCTGCATACTGGCGCAGTTCGTTAAGGTTGTGTATGCCGCCTGACCAGTAACTGTCACTGTAGCCGGCCAAAGTCTTGTCCGGTACTACAAACAGGGTGTATTTGAATTCCCTTACATCAGGGATTGCAATGCGGTCCGCATTATTTCCCGTTTCATATGCTGTTTCATACCTGTGAATTCCGGGATAATCGTCAATCAGGGCTTGAATGGTCCATTCATAGTCCACATTCGGGTAACTGGGATCCAGATACTGATTCAGGGTATCCTGCAGATGAGTTGCCACCAATGCGGAATAGAATATCGATGCATCGGGATTGCCCTTCAACAGCTGGGGCAGTAAAACATCGGATGCCTGATCCTGACCGGATACATTCTGAGCGTTGAGACCTATTGGCATCAGCGCCAACAATAAAAACAAATGTTTAAATCTCATATAAATAGTTCTTTTTTATAAATAATCTAAAAATGATACAAAAGGGGACAGACCCCAATTGTACTATTTGAAAATGATACAAAAGGGGACAGACCCCAATTGTACTATTTCCACTTGTAGTTGTTGCGCCACAGGCCGGGCAGGAAGTGGTAGTAGAGCAGATGGCGCCAGGTTACCAGGTCGTGGGCACCGGGGGCGTCGGAGTCATACTCGTGCTTTACTCCCAGCTCGTCCAGCTGGTTGTGCAGGGTGGTGTGACGTCCCATCATGCCGGTCTCGTACTGGCCACCTCCCACAAAGAGGTAGTCAATCTTTTTGTTGACATCGGGCTCTTTTATTGCAGGAGTCTCATCCAGGCCGATGGCGGAGCTCAGCAGTCCTGCCGATCCGAACACGTCCAGATTGCGGAATACCACGTACTGCGTCATGCGTCCGCCCATGGAGAGTCCGCTCAGGGCGCGTGCATGCTTGTTCTTGATGCAGCTGTAGTGTGACTCCACAAAGGGGATGATGTTGTCTATCAGGTCCCTCTCAATCATGGGGAATGCCAGCTCAGTATGCTGCGGATGGCTGCGGGTAACCATCTGGTCATTGGGGAACACCACAATCATCTCACGGGCCTTGCCCTCGGCAATCACGTTGTCCAGTATCCAGTTGGCGCGTCCGTGCATGATCCAGGTCTCGGTAAGGTCGCCCGATCCGCCCATCAGATAGAGTACGGGGTACTTTTTCTTGGGATTGTAGTTAGCCGGGGTATAGACAATAAGGTCACGCAGGCCGTTGGTCACGTCCGAATAGTAGTAATGCGTGGTCCAGGAGCCGTGCGGCACATTGGGCTTGGGGTCATACCAGGCGGGCTCGTCACCGTGAACAAATAGCATGCTGAACGACGGCATTGCGGCATGACCGGTAAACTGGTTGTTGGCATCGATGTTCTGGACTCCGTCAATTATGATGTAATAAAGGTAAATCTCTGGAGCCAGTGGGCCGATGGTCAGTTCCCAGACTCCGTTATCGCCCTTGGTAAAGTTGGGACGCTGGCGGTTGCCTCCTACGAACATGGACCCGGTCAGTTGGACAGACTGGGCATTCGGGGCGTTTACGCGAAACGTAACGGTATGATCATCATGTACTTCGGGTGACAGCACCCGGGCGTTATAGGGAAGTATGCCCTCAGGCTCGGTGCGCTGAGGGTCATACTGTATGTTCACTCTTGACTGCTGTGCCACGATGGGCAGAGCGGCCAGCAGCAATGTTGAAAGAATAAGTGAGCGTTTCATTACTTGAAGAGTTCTTTTACGGTCAGTTCAAGATAGTCACGGCAGTTCATCCAGGTGTGGCCGCCGCCGGGGTTGTAGAATGTGTGCTTGAGCCCCTGGTCGGTCAGATACTTGTCAAGTCCCTGTGATGCAGAGATAAGGAAATCCTCCTTGCCTGTACCCAGGAACATGAACTTGAGCTGTTTCTTGAGGTCGCTCATGGGCTTGTATGTACCATTCTGGAAATTGGTCTCATACTCGTTGCCGAAAATGGCGGGAGCATAGGCTGCCACATAGTGGAACTTGTCAGGATTGCCGAATCCTGCTGCCAGAGTCTGACGGCCTCCAAGTGAGAAACCTGCTATGGCGCGATGGTCGGCATCGGCTATGACATTGTAGTTCTTCTCTATGAAGGGGATTACCTCCTCTACGAACTCCTTGGTGGTAAGCTGTACATCCATTGAGTTATAGGCCTGTGCCTTACCCTGTGCAATCATTTCGGGATAGGGGTTGGCGTAAGGCATAACTACGATCATGCGCTTTGCCTGACCCTTGGCAATCATGTTGTCCAGTATGTTGTTCATCTGACCCACCTTGAACCAGGTCTCATAGGTATCGGTCATACCGTGAATAAGGTACAGAACGGGGAGTTTCTCAGTGCCCTTGGGGTCATAACCGGCGGGAGTATATACGCACATGGGGCGCTCTATGCCGCAAGCCTTTGAGTAGTAGTAGCGGTATGACACCTTGCCGTGGGGAACACCCTCCTGGATATCCTGAACCGACGGAGCCTCGCCTCGAACATCCACAAGGCTGTACTTGAAGTTCTCATTGGGGAACAGATGCATGTTGTTGGGATCGGCCACCTGTGTGCCGTCAATCTGGAATGCGTAGGGGTAGATGTCGGGGACATCGGGCTTAACGGTGATAGACCATACGCCACGGTCATCCTTCTCCATATCTTTGGTGCCGCTGAACATCTGGCACTCTAAGGCTACCTTCTGGGCATCGGGAGCCTGGCAGCGGAATGTAACAGAGCCGTCGGCATTGTACTCCGGTGACTTTACGCCAGCGGGGAAGAGGCTTGACATGAGTGAGCCTGTAAGGCGTGAGGGCTCTGCACCGCCCAGTTTCTCCAGACGTACCTTCTCGGCCTCCTCAAGGCTCATGCTCTTGGCTACTGCTGCGTCAATGACCTTCTGGTCCTGGAACAGCAGCGGGAATGACTGCTCCAGCCAGTAGCGGGCGTTCATCCATGTGTGGCCGTACTTATCGTGAGTGAATACCTTTACGTTCTTGATGTTGTGGCGGTCAAGCATCTGCATCAGGTCCTTTGAGTTTCCATAGAGGAAATCATCGGTGCCGATGCCTAACCAGAATAGATGTACCTTCTTGTTGAAAGCCTCTGAATCCTCAAACTGGCTGTCGCGAACCTGGGTGAACGAGCTGTATGAGCACAGGTATGAGAACTTGTCCAGATTGGCCAGTCCGATGGCCATACCCTGGTTGCCGCCGCGTGAGAAACCGCCTATACCGCGATGGTCGGCATCGTTGATGGTGCGGTAGTTGCTCTCAACAAAGGGCATCAGCACGTCGGTGAAATCCTGGTTGAAGTTGTAACCTCCGCCCATGCCGCCGAAGCCACCCATACCTCCGAATCCGCCCATGCCGCCTCCCTGGCGCTGGGGCTGGCGCTCGGTCTTGAGCAGTGTGGCGTTACCGTAGGGAAGTACCAGGATCATCTCCTTGGCCTTGCCCTGGGCAATCAGGTTATCCAGTATAAGGTTCATCTTACCCACCTTGAAATATACCTCCTCGGTATCGGTGGTACCGCTGATGAGATACATAACGGGGTATTTCTTGTCCTTGTTCTTGGGGTCATCGTAGAACGGAGGTGTATAAACTATCACGGGGATGTGCATACCCAGTCCGGGTGACCAGTAGTTAAGGTAATCCACACTGCCGTGAGGAACGTCCTTAAGGGCGCTCAGCTTGTCGGCACGCATATCCAGCAGGCTGTTCTTGAAAGTCTCGTTGGGGAACCACTCCGGGCACTGGGGGTCCATGACGCTGATGCCGTCCACCTCAAAATGATAGGGGTAGATATCGGGCTCTGCGGGTCCGATGGTGGCGGTCCAGACTCCGTTGGCGCCTTTGGTCATCTCCACGCTTTCGCTGAACTGGGTCCAGACCTTTACTGACTTGGCGTTACGGTTGGAGTAGTTGAAAGTTACGGTGTTATCGGGATTGATAACTGTAGAGGGGACCTGCTGTCCCATTCCGCCCGGCTGGGCAGATGCTGTTCCTGTCATGGCTGCAACCAGCAGGAGCAGAGTAAGATTACGGATTCTCATAATGTAATATGGTGTTGTTAATAATTTTCGGGGTTTGAAGATACCCAATTAAATCATAATAATGGTTGTTTTTACAGCAAAATATGTACATTTGTTGGATTTTGGCCCCGCAAAACAGGACTATAACAAGCATAAACAATATGGAAGTAATTGATTTCAACAAACAGAACAGTATTCTGAACCAGTTCATCGCCGAAATACGCGATGTAAACATCCAAAAGGACCAGCTGCGTTTCCGCCGCAACCTGGAGCGCATAGGTGAGATTATGGCGCTGGAGGTAAGCAAGAAACTCAACTATGTGACAAAAGAGGTTACAACCCCGCTGGGCACCACAACCATCAATGTCCCCGAGGAGGATATAGTACTGGGTACCGTGTTCCGTGCCGGACTGCCTCTGCACCAGGGTTTCCACAACTATTTTGACCACTGCGAGAACGCGTTTGTATCGGCCTACCGTAAGTATCTGGATGAGGTGAATTTTGATGTGCACATTGAGTATATGGCATCGCCCAAACTGGACGGCAAGACCTTGATTCTGGTTGACCCCATGCTGGCTACCGGTAACAGTATGTATCTGGCATACCGCGCGCTGCTGCTCAAGGGCACTCCCGCCAAGGTTCACCTGTGCTCAGTGATTGCAGCTCAGGCCGGCGTTGACTATGTTTGCAAGATGTTCCCGCAGGATACCACCACACTCTGGTGCGCCGCAGTTGACCCCGAGCTCAACAGCCACGCCTACATCATTCCCGGTCTGGGAGATGCCGGTGACCTCTGCTTCGGCGAAAAATAGTACAAAAGGGGTCTGTCCCCTTTTGTATCATTTTCTATTCAACAGTCTGATTATTAACCTATTCTTATGAAGAAAACCTTATTGACAGCCACAGCCGTGATATGCGGTGCAGTGGCGTGGGCACAGCCCAAACTGAGTGCAGACAACATTGACCAAGTGCTCAAGGCAATGACCCTTGAGGAGAAAGCCACCCTGGTTGTAGGTGGCAGGGGAAACAGTGTGCCCGGTGCAGCCGGAGGTACACAAGCCATCACCCGTCTGGGAATACCCGCAACGGTTCTGGCCGACGGTCCTGCCGGACTGCGCATATCGCCTACCCGTCAGGGTGACAGCCAGACTTACTACTGCACAGGATTCCCCGTAGGCACGGTTCTGGCCTGTACATGGAACACGGAACTTGTGGAGCAACTTACCACCGCCATGGGCCAGGAGGTTCATGAGTATGGTGTCGATGTACTGCTGGCTCCCGGCATGAACCTGCACCGTAACCCGCTCTGCGGCCGTAACTTTGAGTATTTCAGCGAGGATCCGCTGCTGAGCGGCAAGATATCGGCTGCATACGTAAAGGGTATCCAAAAGAACGATGTGGGTGTATCGGTAAAGCATTTTGCCGGCAACGACCAGGAGATAAACCGCAGTGAGAATGATGCACGCATCAACCCGCGTGCACTGCGCGAGCTCTATCTCAAGAATTTTGAGATTACCATCCGTGAGGCCAAGCCCTGGACCATCATGTCATCATACAACAAGATTAACGGCACATATACCCAGCAGAGTCATGACCTGCTGACAGGTTTCCTGCGTGACGAGTGGGGCTATCAGGGCATAGTGATGACCGACTGGGGCAACAAGGCCGGAACAGTCAATGCCGTACATGCAGGCAATGACCTGATGGAGCCGGGTGCAGCCTCCGAGACACAGCGTATAGTGGAGGCTGTGAACAACGGAACACTTGACATTGCTGACCTGGACCGCAACGTACGCCGTATGCTGGAGTATATCGTAAAGACTCCTAATTTCAAAGGCTACAAGTACTCTAACAAGCCAGACCTGGACGGTCATGCAAGAATGGTCCGCGAATCAGCCCCCGAGGGTATGGTGCTGCTCAAGAACAACGGCAACCTGCCTATGGAGGCCAAGGGTAACATAGCACTCTTTGGCTTGAGCGCATATAAGTCAATAGCAGGCGGTACCGGATCGGGTAATGTGAACAAGCCCTATATCCGCAATATCAGCGAGGGTCTGGAGGGAGCCGGTTTCACTCTTGATTCACGTCTGGCCGATTTCTATGCCAAACACCGTGACTATGTGGCAAGCCAGAGTGCCCTGGGTATGGGAGGTGGTGGCCGCAATGTCATGCTTGGTGAGGCTGTACTCCCTGAGGTAGCCATCAGCCAGAATGCCATCCAGTCATGTGCACAGCGAAATGACGCTGCCGTCATTGTGATAGGCCGTAACGCAGGTGAGGGTGATGACCGCCGTATGGTCGATGACTTTGAGCTTACTGACATAGAGCGCTCACTTATCCGTGACGTCTGCAACGAGTTCCACAAGGCCGGCAAAAAAGTCACTGTGGTAATGAACATAGGCGGTGTGATAGAGACAGCTTCATGGAAGTCACAGCCCGATGCCATCCTGCTGGCCTGGACTCCCGGACAGGAGGTGGGCAACTCTGTGGCCGACATACTTATAGGTAAGTCAAATCCTTCAGGCAAGCTCTCCATGTCATTCCCGCTCTCATATCTGGACATACCTTCATCACAGAATTTCCCCTACACCGGCCAGCAGGCACGTCAGCAGCAGGGCGGATTCGGTGGCTTTGGCGGAGGTCGCGGAGGACAGCAGAACGCTGGTACACGTAACATAGACTACACCATCTATGCCGAGGGCATCTGGGTAGGTTACCGCTATTTCAATACTGCAGGTGTGGAGGTTTCTTATCCGTTCGGTTACGGACTGAGCTACACCACATTTGAGTACAGCAAGCCTACTGTAAAGGCCAAGGACGGCGGTTTTGAGGCAACTATCACAGTAAAGAACACCGGTAAGGTAGCCGGCAAGGAGGCCGTTGAGATTTACGTGAGCGCTCCCGGCGGCGGACTTGTCAAGCCCGAGTCAGAGCTCAAGGCATTCGGCAAGACCCGTCTGCTGCAGCCCGGTGAGAGCCAGACCCTGACCTTCAAGGCCGATGCATACACCCTGGCCAGCTTCAACGATGAGGCATCCGAGTGGCAGACCGCAGCCGGCAAATATACCGTAAAGTTCGGTGCCAGCGCAACCGATATCCGCGCCACCGCAACATTCAACGGCAAGGCCAAGAGCTGGAAGGTAGAGAAACTCCTGCTCCCGCAGCAGCCCATCCAGGAGATTGCAATTCGCTGATAACTAACAAACTGGAAACGAGGGGGCCCGATTGCGTACCCCCTCGTTTTCTGATATGCTGAACTCACGTTACAACACTTTTCATAAAATAAGAGCTGCTATCTATTATAATGACGGCAAGTACATTTTTTGTGGGACAGAAGGTATTGGATCATATCCGAAGCCTGGAAAATCGTGGCTTCTCAGAATCCTATCCGGTATTGTATCTGAAGAATGAAACAGGATTTTGACGTTCTTTGCCCCCTTTAAGTCCAGTTCCTTTACATTCCATCTCATTAGCTTGTCATTCATTGTGTAGTTTCCAGGTATCGCTTTATCAATAACCATGTCCGAGAAACGGTTCCAATGAATTTCAAAATATGTTGAGTCAGATAGCCCGTTCCAGTGGGTATTGTCAGGGAGATTGAATGATATGAAGAACAAGTTTCTGCCTCCACTTTCATTTGATATCTCAATGCCAAATGGTGTAGTCCATTGTATATCCACGTTTTTAACTTCATGCTTGTCCAATACACAATCCCAAGTCACATATGGTGTCGTATCAATCATATCTGAGAGTTTCAGAGCAATACTATCAATAGCCTCTTTATTATTGCTGGTATCATAATTCTGATTATAAGATACAGTCATATTGCGTGATTCTTCGTACAAGGAATCAATCGTTGCTTGTAATGATTCTATCTCATTATACCCCATTAGATATTCTTTTGAAATGGAAATGTCTTTATCTGAAAGTTCATTCCTATCAATAGAAACTTTGAGATTATCCAGAATCATTTGTTTCCTCATTCTTATGACTTTGCCGTTTGAATATCTCATTTTGTCTGGCATGAAAGAGATTCCCATCTCTGTTTTTGCAGGAATAAAGTCACTTGATACCAGATAAGAGCATTTTATATGTGCACTACAGTTTTCAGGTAGCAATTCAACAATAATGGACTGTAACGCGATATCGGCTTTTTGCGGATTATCGGTAATGAAGAGACCATATGATGAGCCGTAAACTGTTGCTATGGAATTAATTTGCGCCAAAGAACTGTATAATGGCAAACACAGAAACACGATAGATGCTATTATTACTTTCATTTTTTTGCAACATTTATATGTCTGTAAACGAGATTTGAACATTTGTTTATAAATTACTTTTGCAAAATAATCAATCTGTATTAACCGCCACATTACATTGCCGCCATCATCTTTTCATAAAAATCTATATGATAAAGAACTAAATTTGTATATATTAATTATCTGACATTTCTGACAGGATAACGTTCAATATTTATCTGAAGCAATTTTGCATCGGGATTGTAACTCCTTGTTTCGGTATAACGTTCGTCCATACTGAACAACCCGCTCTTTTTCATCATCCTACCTTTTATCCTGTCTGGATCTATCCTTGATTCAGAAAAGTAATCCAAGCCTGGAGGAAGAGTCACTCTTTTAATCTTTATTGCTTTTGATTCGCCATTAAAACTGATTCGTAAAGATTTCAAGGCATTGCTTCTCCTTGTGTTAATTGTTTTTGGAGTGTATGTATTTACATGCAGGTTTTTACATTGGCTCTTACGGCCCAATTTGACCTTTGGCACATTATTGGTTATCTTGATTCTATTTACGTCATCGGGAAACTCAGTCCCTTGACAGGTAATGAACATATATTCTTTCTTTGTATCAATTACAGCATTGCAACCGCCACGTGAATCATAAACAGGATTGTCTGCACTTACAGTTATCTCCTTTAGAGACATGCAGTTCTCAAAAGCACCCATTTCCTCTATATGTCTTACGCTCGACGGTATATGGATATCAGTTATTCCACAACCCCAGAAAGCATAACCTATAGAGTCCAACCCTTCATTCAAGATAACGGTCTTAAGGTTCACACAGTCGCAAAAAGCTCCATCCGATATGTATTTGACTGATGGCGGTAAGTATAAATAAGACGGCCCGAAGTATGAAATTGCGGTATCTGGATTATAGGCTCTAAGCATAAGGTCATGATAATTTCTGGACAAGCAACCTTGGCCTATACCCACGACATCATACTGTCTGTTGTGTATGTACACATGTTCCGGTATGATAAGAGAATCAAACCGAATGGTGTCATTGCGGTAATCTGCAAATTCTACTGTGCTTTGTGTCAGAATTCTGAACATCAGCCCGTTACATTCATTGTACTCAAATATGGAATCACTGTGAATAACAATAGTTTTGTTTTCAAAATGGAATGGGTCAATGTTATGCTTAATGATCGAATCATTCATGTTATTGGCAATTAGAGGCCCAAAATTCATTAACAAATAAATCAATATGAATGATCTTTTAAACATGACTATTTATTCTTTTCATACTTGTAAAAACACTTGTAAATATATCACTTTCTTTTGATAATCTCATTATTGTTCATCAACAGTTGCGTAGCCGCACTCCGTATCTGTTCCACCCTGAAGGACTGAACCTTCACAGGCTTTTTAATAATCTTCTCTGCCATCATAATAGCCTTAAGTGTATCACCGTTCTCCAAATACACCGTCATCATACTCTCCAACGGCTCAAACCTGCAAGGAATCATATCCAACGCATGTTGATATGCACCAATAGCCTGATCAATCTGCCCTGTGTTCTCCAGATTATCTGCCAATAACATCTGTACATCATAATCATTCCATCCCTCACGGCATTCCTCTGTTACGGCCAGGCTCTCTTCATACCTACCAATATAATTGAGTTCCGCTGCATAATTGTAAAGGAACAGCGGGTTATGCTGCATCTGCGGTTTCATCTTCTCGTAATAAGGTAGCATACGTTCCGTATGCCCGGCAAGTGAACGCTTGGACATTTCTGCCCACTTAAGATCCAGATACATCATACGTAATACCACCGCAAGCAATACAGAAAACAGCACAGGAAGTGTAATTCGCAAATACTTAGGTGTTTCCCATTCCTCGTTATCTTCACGCTCCTTAAAAAAGGCTGGGATGATAGCAACTGAGGTAATGAACCATACAGCAGCATAATGGAACGGATAAGAGAACTGGCACATAACAAACACTGATGCAGTTACAGCCAGTCCTATCACTTTGACATTCTCTTTAGAATTCAGCAAACGCTTAACCGTTAAGACAAGTACAAAAAATGCCATTGCAAGCCCAGCCAACCCATAGTTAACAGTAAGCTTTATGTATTCGTTAAAAGGATGTGTCACGTTATCGGCCAGCATAACATATGGAGAATCCGGATGCATACTGAAATATGCTGCTTGGGCATCCATATAGTGTTTCTCTATACCACCTATACCATATCCAAACAAAGGACGTTCCTTTATCATATCCCAGCATATTGACCAGATAAACAAGCGGCCATTAGCAGAACCAGCTTTAACGCGGTAAAGCAAAAAGGATAAAGCAACTGCTACTAAAACCAGTACTACCCATAACCATTTATGAGTCTTGAATAATGAAAGAACCTTTGTCTTGAAAGCAAACACTACTGCTGCCGCAGCACATATAGCCAGCAGTCCTGCTCTTGAGCCAGAAAGTGTGATTGTCAGTGCGCAAGCAACTGCTGTCAATCCCGCAAGCCAGCGAATCAGACTGTTTCGTTCCTTATCCATGCAAAGAGCTAACGCAAAAGGAAACAACGCGGCCTGTACTGCGGCAAATCCCGCAGGATTCTCGTATGTTCCAGTTATGGGAAAAGCATAGTGTCTAGAAGGGACACAGCCATAATACTGTAGGAGGCCATACGCGGATAGCAACAGGCATACAGAAGTAAAGCCTATACTAAAACAAGATGAACAGCGAGACTCTTTCAACCTATACAAGCCCTTGCGTGGCACAGAATAGACTAATAGCAATAGGATTACAGCAATCCCCAAGAAATAAGCTTTGGCATCATTCTCTACATTCATGAAGTGTTCGGAGATGATAAATACACCTCCGAACAGGATAAGTGGTAGCAGATGTGTTACAACACTTTTCATAAAATAAGAGCTGCTATCTATTATAATGACGGCAAGTACAGTTTTTGTGGAACAGAAGGTATTGGATTATATCCGAAGCCTGGAAAATCGTGGCTTCTAAGAATCCTATCCGGTATTGTATCTGAAGAATGAAACAGGATTTTGACGTTCTTTGCCCTCTTTAAATCCAGTTCCTTTACATTCCATCTCATTAGCTTGTCATTCATTGTGTAGTTTCCACGATAGATGCTATTATTACTTTCATTTTTTTGCAACATTTATATGTCTGTAAACGAGATTTGAGCATTTGTTTATAAATAACTTTTGCAAAATAATCAATCTGTATTAACCGCCACACTACAATGCCGCCATCATCTTTTCATAAAAATCTATATGATAAAGAACTAAATTTGTATATATTAATTATCTGACATTTCTGACAGGATAACGTTCAATATTTATCTGAAGCAATTATGAAGACCAACTCCTATAGATATTATAATGGTGATTAATGTTGTTTGTCATGTCCCATAAAAAACAACTTTCTAAACCATATTGGATATTTGTGACCGGGGTTAAATGAAACATTGTTAAACCACATTTTAGCTTTTTTTCGCTCTTTCAGAGGTATTTTTCCACGTAGTATAATATTATCTATTTTTTTACTTTCCATCCATACAGGAAGATAAGCTTTGTTGTTGAAAGTTATATCTAACCGATATATATGTTCAAACTCACTTAAGATTGATGGAATACTATCTACAACTATTTGAATACCATATATGTTGTTAGGAGTGTTCCTTCTGGAAAAAAAAGCAAAATCCATAGAAGCCTGATCTAATGACCTCACAAACCATCCTGTTCTAGGTGTAATAGAATAGGTATCCATAGTCTGTTCTAATCCCATAATGCCCGCCCATACTTCTATTTCATTCAAATCATTATAGTTATTTCCAATAATGTCCCTGGCATGGATTTTGATCTTTACTATTTCACTTGGTAATTTATCAGTATCTGTAATTTTTCCACCTCTTAGTTTGTTACCCTCTTTATCATATGGATAAAAATCAGTTATCCAACCATCAATGATGCGAGAATCTCCGCATTGATCAGGTTCTGTGACATGAATCATCTTTTTCCAAAATTCAATGTCGACGTGTCCACTTGATGAGTTAATAAAACCATCTATAATGGGAATCAATCTTTTTGTCCACCATTTCAAATCATATTTCTCAAGTTCAAGTATTTTTTCTTTTAGGTGTTCCCAATCCTCTACTGTTCCCGTCAAGGTTATCGATGGTATTCCACAAATAGAGTAAAAAACTACAAAATCATAATAACTTTTGACTACCTCCATTGTTGTTACCTCTGACACCAATCTGTCAACCGAATCAGACGTGGAAAAATCACATAATAATGTTTCTGCCAATTTAATCTTTAAGTTATCAGATATTTTTGTGTAAAATGAATCGATAACGGAGTACCAATCTGCCTCTTTGGGCGTGTTTTCAAGTATTACAGACAATTCCTTTTTTCCTTCAAATCCGACGATGAGATCACGATATTTTTCACTGTTATTATTAATGTGATTTGCAAACCCCTGACATATTAAAATCCAGATGACATCTGGAGAAAGTACAACAGGTCTATGGTGAGCATAAGCTTCACATAACCCCAAAAAGAAAGGATTGTATCCAAAATCAGCAACTAACAATTCATTTCCGAAACTCTTAGCTAATATTGTACTGTTATCTCGTAATACAGAAGAAATTGTATTCGTATTATCTTTATAATCTATTGCAATTAAAGTTGAATATAGTTCTTCAAAAGGAACTGTTTTTAAATATGATTCCGGTTTACTTAATTCTTCCAACTCAAAAGAAATACCTTTTATATCTTGGGATGAGGTATAAATATAAAAACATAAACAGATGATTGTTAGATAAAGGTTTCTCATATCAGGTCGCAAATTGGTTAACAAAAATACACATTAGAAATTAGAATTCAAATAGATATTCAACACCAGAAACAGCCATCCAGCAATTATAATAACCTCCTTGATAATCATTATAGAATATCTTGTTTATCCACCAAGAACTTCCGTCATAATGGTAAGCACATACAGCATGATATTTAGGATTTCCACCTGTGTTTGATGTAATTAGCATAGCATTAATGTCAATATCAGATGAACCATAATGATTTCTTACTTCTTGTGGACTATAGTAAGTATTCATGCTATATCCTAATGAGTCTACTATTATTCCGACATAGCCTAAATCTACTCCTCTATTATTCCAGCCAGGATCAACATTATTACATACACGTACCACTGTGGAATATGGTGTTGCTAAACAATAAGATAATGAAATAGGGACGCAATCATAACGAATGCCCGCACCTTCCGGATTGCGTTTTTTTACTCTTTTCTTTGATGTCGTTTCTCCTAAAATTAAATTATTATGGTAATAATTGTCCCATATTCTATTATATAGTTTTTCAGATATATTCAATTCTAAATATGTATTATAGTTCCTTGTATAGAACCTGTTTTTTTCATCAAATCTTATTCCCATTCTGTATTCTGCCTCATCTAATATTGTTAAATCCTTTCTTGACCACTTTTTTATAGTGTCAATGTCAAGATCCAGATACTTTTGAAAATCATTAGAATAGATACTTGATTCTAAGGTGAATGTATAATCCTTCATATCATCAAATCCAAAGAATTCATCGTTGCTACAGCTCGCTGTTAATAAAGCAACCGTAACACTCACTGCCATTGCGACAATCATTTTCAGTTTGTTCGTCTGTTTCATAATAATGTCTTTGTTTATAAAAAACTTTGTTTATTAATCAATCTAACTAATTTACCACCACATCACATTGCCGTCATCATCAATCAGGAACGGCCTCTCATCCATACCGCGTGTATAGTTGCTAACCCACATCAGAGCATCCCTAGGAATGTTGTCATAATGCAGTGTATTACCCTCGGCCGTCTGAATACCACACGATGTCCATTCATTGTTAGCATTCCAGTAACGCATCTCATAGACATCTCCAGGGTGAATGTCATTATCATCGCTGCGCGGTACAATCCTTACGTATGCCACAGTTTTGGGCGTACCCATATCCATGCCAATCCAGTTGCCGTCAGCCTGTCCGGTCTCAAAGTTGCTGAGCCAGTCACCATCGTAAGCGCGGCTTATTGCTCCACCATCACCAGTGTTGCTTATGGGCTTTCCTGTCATCGTTACAGTGTCAGAATCAAAGAATGCCAACTCAGCAATACTGCCGTAACTGCCATTGGGTGACATATAGCGCCAGTATCGGTAGGGCTGATCTGCGGTTACCGGTATCTTATCCGGAATGTTCAGATCATCAATAGTGTAGAGAGTTACTGGCTCCTTGAAGTCTGCCGTCTTGGAGCACTGTATCTGTCCGCCAAGCAGGCGCTTGCGCATCTTAGCTACGTTGTTTGACTGGTAGTACTTGCGGCGTATGTCAACACTGCGGGTCTGAGTGGTGTCACAGGTTATGTATTCCAAACTGCCATTGGTGTGCAGTATGAAAGGCCTGGATATCGGGTGCAGCTGTATGCCATCATACCCAAGGGCTATATACATGACATTGCGGCCCATTCTGCTGAAACGGGCTTTACCGTGCTTGACAGTTCCGTAGTCAACCACGCTCCAGTCTGTGTTCATTCCGGTAAAGGTTGCTATATAGACATACTTTTCCGCTATCTTGGCATTCTTGAATATAGGTATCTCTATGTCTGATGTGTTGAAATAATCTGCCGTAACATCTTTCTGGCACATGCTGAACGGATGCTTGTAGGCAGACTCCTTAAGGTATTTCTGGCGGTCACGGTTTATGGCGTATGTATTCCTATATACCTTAGGTATGCGTTTGTCTGTAAAGAACGCTCCACCTGGCACTGATGACACATCCCACTCTGATGTGAGTTCCTCACCACGGTTGTTCAGTACCGTGTACCAGCTGTGTCCTGAACGGAAACGCCCCCAGTAGGGGGTCTCATCTATTACGCAGGGTATTCCTACGCTGCGGTAGGTGAGTACTGCCAGGGTTACGTAGTCCAGACAGTTACCGAATGTCT